>ERZ1090860.527-NODE-528-length-22828-cov-5.220085_pt1 | contig 22828 bp, 20 predicted proteins | sample MGYA00478483_ERZ1090860 | MGnify/ENA primary metagenome ERZ1090860 (study PRJEB33644, sample SAMEA5815741) | chicken gut metagenome | biome: Chicken; feature: Gastrointestinal Tract; material: Caecum | place: Ireland | collected 2019-01-01 | study: A study of the...
TCGCTGGCCTCCAGCACCTGACACAGGCTGCCGAAACGGTCGATCAGCCGGTGGGCCAGCGGGTTCGTATCCCTGCGGGGGATGGCGAGGTACAGGATGTATTCCAGCACCTCGTGCTCTGCAAAGCCGGAAAAGCCGCCCTGCTGGGCAAACCGCCTGTACATCCGCTGGCGGTGATTCGTATGAAGCCCTTTTTCCTGCGGCAAGCTGTCCCCCTCCTTTCCCCCTCGGCACTTTACGCTTTATCCGAGTTATTATATACTATTTGCAGGCATTTTTAAAGAGAGGGGCCAGGGGATTTGAAACAATTTACCGCCGGCGCAAATGAGGATGGGGCGCGGCTTTCCCGCTTTGTGGAGAGCGTCACCACCGGCCTGCCCGCCAGCCTGCTTTACAAGAGTTTTCGCAACAAGCGCATCAAGGTGAACGGCAAACGCCAGACGCCGGACTACCGGCTGCATCCGGGGGACGTGGTGGAACTTTACATCAACGACGAGTTTTTTGCCGCCGCTCCCCCAAAGCCTGCCCCTGCCCGGAAGCTGCCGGCTTTGAGGGTGGTGTACGAGGATGACGCCATCGCCGTGCTCTACAAACCCGCTCATCTGCTGTGCCACGGCGACCGCACCGGCGACGCCAGCCTGGTGGACGCCTTCATCGCTTATCTTGCCCAAAAAGGCGAGTTTGACCCGCGGGCGGAGGCGTCTTTCAAGCCGGCGCTCTGCAACCGGCTGGACCGGGGCACCGAGGGGCTGGTGGTGGGCGCCAAGACCTACGCCGCGCTGCGGGACATGAACGCCGTCATTCGAAACGACCTTGTGCGCAAGGAATACCTGACCATCACCTTCGGCGTGCCCGCCGCGGGCCGGCACACCGCGTACCTGCGCCACGACGAAAAGAACAACAAGGTGAAGGTGCAGGCCGGGCCCGGCGAGGGCTTCAAGCAGATCATCACCGATGTGGCGGTGGAGCGCACCGAAGGTCCCTTCGCCCTCTGCCGCATCGGCCTTGTGACCGGGCGCACCCATCAGATCCGGGCACATCTTGCCTTTCTGGGCGCGCCGGTGCTGGGGGACATCAAGTACGGCAACCGCAAGTGGAACGAAAAGACCGGCTTCAGGACCCAGGCCCTCTGCGCGGTGAGCCTCACCTTTGCCCAGCTGCCGCCGGAGAACACGCTGTGTACCCTGAGTGGCAAGACCATCCGGCTGGAACACCCGGCCATTCTGGACAAGTTCGACTCTTTGGCAAGAAAATGATCCGCTCTTCCCTTTTGCATAAAGCACGGCGGCCCGTCTCCCCTTTCGGGGAGCGGGCCGCCGTTTTTCACTGTTCAGAAGAAGCTGACCTGGCTGGTGTCCGGCAGGCTGCCGAGGGCGCCCACGTTTTTCAGGTTTTCCATCACCGCGCTGGACACGCCGCAGGCCTGCTGCAGTTCCTCCACCGAGAGGTATTCCTGCCCGTTGATGGTGGCCGCCTCCAGCGCCTGAGCCGCGGCCTCGCCCACGCCCTTCAGCGAGGCGAAAGGCAGGCGCACCTTGCCGTCCTCCACCATGTAGCGCACGGCGCGGCTCTTGCCCAGTTCGATGGGCAAAAATTCATAGCCCCGGGCCAGCATCTCGTTCACCAGCTGCAGCGACACCTGGATGTCCTCGTCCTTGGCCTTCTTTTCCTCCCGCAGACGCTGCTCCACCTCTTTCAGATGCTGCTGGGCCACCTTCACCCCGCCCACGGCGGCCTCGTAGTCGATGTCGTCGCCGCGCACGGTGAAGTAGGTGGCATAGAACGCCTGGGGATGGTAGACCTTGAACCACATCAGCCGGATGGCCGCGATCAGATAGGCCACCGCGTGCGCTTTGGGGAACATGTACTTGATCTTGCGGCAGGAATCCATGTACCAGTCCGGCACGCCGCACTCCTTCATCTTTTCCTCCGCACCCGGCGGGAAGCCCCCCTTGGCCACCTTGCCCTTTCGGGTGAGCTCCATGATGTTGAAGGCCAGTTTCGACTCCAGCCCCTTGTGCAGCAGGTAGGTCATGATGCTGTCGCGGCAGCCGATCACGTCGGAAATGGTGCAGATCTGATTTTTGATCAGGTCCTGGGCGTTGCCGTTCCACACGTCGGTGCCGTGGGACAGGCCCGAGATCTGGATCAGGTCGCTGAAGTTCTTGGGCTGGGCCTCGATGAGCATCTGGCGCACGAAGGGGGTGCCCAGTTCCGGGATGCCGAAAGTGCCGGTCTGGCTGCCGATCTGTTCCGGGCGCACCCCCAGCGCCTCGGTGCTCACCAGCAGGCTGATGACCTTGCGGTCGTTCATGGGCACCTGGTCCATGGGGATGCCGGTCATGTCCTCCAGATACTTGTACATGGTGGGCACATCGTGGCCCAGCTCGTCCAGCTTGAGCAGCGTATCATGGAGGTATTTGAATTCGAAGTGGGTGGTCAGCACACCCTTGTCCTTGTCATCGGCGGGGTGCTGGATGGGGCAGAAATCCTGGATCTCGTGCACGTCCGGCACCACCACCATACCGCCCGGGTGCTGGCCGGTGGTGCGCTTGACCCCGGTGCAGCCCACGGTGAGGCGGTTTTCCTCGGCGCGGTTCACCGTGCGGCCCCGCTCCTCCAGATACTTCTTCACATAGCCGTAGGCGGTCTTGTCCTGCAGGCCGGACACGGTGCCCGCCTTGAACACATATTCCTTGCCGAACAGCTCCTCGGTGTAGCGGTGCACCTGGCTCTGGTACTCGCCGGAGAAGTTCAGGTCGATATCCGGCTCCTTGTCGCCGTCGAATCCCAGGAAGGTCTCGAAGGGGATGTCGTGGCCGTCCACGATGAGTTTGGCGCCGCAGCGGGGGCAGTTCTTGTCCGGCAGGTCAAAGCCGTCGGCCACGCTGCCGTCGGTGATGAACTCGCTGTACTGGCATTCCGGACACAGGTAGTGGGGCGGCAGGCTGTTCACCTCGGAAATGCCCGAGAAGTGGGCCACGGCGGAGGAACCGACCGAACCACGGCTGCCCACCTGGTAGCCCCCCGCGTTGGAGTAGGCCACCAGCTTGACGGCGATGACGTACAGCACAGCAAAGCCGTGGCCGCAGATGGAGTCCAGTTCCCGCTGCAGGCGGGACTGGACGATCTCCGGCAGCGGGTCGCCGTAGTGCTTTTTGGCGGTGGACCAGGTGGCGTCCCGCAGCTGCTGCTCCGCGCCCTCGATGGAGGGCGGGAAGGTGCCCTTGGGGATGGCCCGGATGCCGCCGTCGCACATATCGGCAATTTTGTTGGGGTTCTTCACCACGATCTCAAAGGCTTTGTCCTTGGGCAGGTAGTAGAACTGGTCCAGCATATCCTGGGTGGTGCGGTAGTAGAGGGGCGCCTGGTTGTCGGCGTCCTTGAAGCCGTTGCCCGCCTGCAGCACCGCCCGGTAGACCGAATCCTCCGGGTCCTGGAAATGCACGTCGCCGGTGGCCACCACCGGCTTGTGGAGCGCTTCGCCCAGTTTGATGACCGTGCGGTTGAAATCCTGTATCTTCTCGATGGAGTCCACCAGGTGCTCCCGCAGCATGTACTCGTTGTTGCCCAGGGGCTGCACCTCCAGGAAATCGTAGTACTCGGCGATGCGGCACAACTCCTCGAAGCTGCGGCCTTCCACGATAGCCCTGTAAAGCTCACCGGCCTCACAGGCAGAACCGATGATGAGCCCCTCCCGGTACTTGTCCAGCACGCTGCGGGGCACCCGCGGCTTTTTGAAGAAATACTTGGTATGGGCCTCGCTGACGATCTTGTAGAGGTTTTTCAGCCCCAGCTGGTTTCGCACCAGGATGATGAGGTGGTAATACTTCTTTTTGATGACCGCCGTATTGCCGCCGCCCAGGCCGGTGTTGATCTGCTCCACCGTCTTGACCCCCTTGAGGGCCAGGTCCTCCAGCATCTTGCAGAAGATCTTTGCCAGGGCCATGGCGTCATCCACCGCGCGGTGGTGGTTGAAGGGCTCGATCTCCAGATGGTCATTGATGGTGTCCAGCTTATAATTGCGCAGGCCGTGGTAGAGATTCTGGGCCAGAGGCAGCGTGTCGATGTAGGCATTTTCCAGCCGCAGGCCGGCGTGCTGCGCCGCCGCCCGCATAAAGCGCATATCAAAGTTATGGGCGTTGTGGGCGATGAGCACCCGGTCGCCGGCGAACGCCATAAACTGCCGGATGGCCTCGTCCGGGCCCGGCGCGTCGGCCACCATGGCGTCGTTGATGCCGGTGAGTTCCACGATCTTGGGGGGGATGGGCTTGCCGGGGTTCACGAAGGTGCCGAAGGTTTTGGTGATCTCGCCGTTTTCCACCAGCACCGCGCCGATCTCGGCGAGGGCCTCGGTCTTGGGGTCCAGGCCGGTGGTCTCGGTGTCGTAGACCACAAAGCTGCCGGTGAGCGGCCCGGAGGCCTCGCCGTAGAGCACCGGCACCATATCGTCCACAAAATAGGCCTCGCAGCCGTAGATGAGTTTGAAATCCGGGTCGTTTTTGCGGATGGCCTCGGCGGCCAGCATCGCCTCGGGGAAGCCCTGGCAGACACCGTGGTCGGTGATGGCGATGGCGCGGTGGCCCATGCGATGCGCGGTGCGCACGATCTCGCCCGGGTCGCAGAAGCCGTCCATGCTGGAAAGCTTGGTGTGCAGGTGCAGCTCCACCCGCTTTTCGGGGGCAGTGTCCTCCCGCTTTTTGCGCTCCACCTGCAGCACGTCGTAGGGGTAGACCACATAGTCGTGCTCATATTTGTCATAGGCGCACTCGCCCTTGAGCACAAAGGTGGTGCCCTTCTTCACTTCCTCCCAGCGGGAGTAGTCCTCCCCGTCCCGGCTGCGCAGCTTCAGGCTGATGGAGCCGGTGTAGTCGGTGATGGACACGATGTAACTCTTCTGGAAGTTGCCCTTCACCTCCACGGCGAACACATCGCCCCAGATGGTGACCTTGCCGCTGTCGCTGCCCAGGTCCTTGAGGGGGGTGACGGCCCCGGGCTTGAAGGTCTTGCCGTGGAACACGCTCACCGGTTTGTCGGAAAGGTCCAGCCCGGGGATCTTGAAGTCGGGGGGCTGCTTTTTCTCCTCGAAACGGGGCGCGGGGGCCTTTTCCAGCACCCGTTTCTCCCACTCGTCGGCGGTGAGACTGCTGTTCTGCTCCAGCGTGACGGTGGGCAGCACACCGGTGCGCTGCTGCACCAGCTTTGCCAGCGTATCCGGGAAACCGATGCCCTCCAGGATGTTCCTTCCCACCGGCACCGTGATGGCAAGCTGCGCGCCCTGCAGCGCGAAGGCTGCGTGGTCCAGAAAGCCGTTTACCGGCAGGCCCTCATCCCGCAGTTCCTCGATCATCGCCCGCAGGCTCTCCTCGGTGATGGTCTCAAAGGGGAAGTAATTGCACACGGTCAGTTCCAGCCCCTCGAACTGCGGCGCCAGCGACGCGCAAAGCCGCCCGCACAGCTCATTCGGCAAGGGCGAGGCGCTGCGCAGGCTGATCTTCAGTTTTCGGCTGGTGCGCAGCAGTTCCACCTGCTCCACAAGCACCCCCGCAAAACAGCGGGCAAAGGTCTCGTCGGCGTTGAACTGCGGCCACAGCTGGCTCACCAGTGGCTTCAATGTGTTCTCCCTCTCCTTGTAACAAAGCGCAGCCCACGGACGGGGCCCGGCCCCGCCCGCAGGCTTGCGGCAGCAAAAGTTTACAGTTTATAGATCTCGTCCACCAGCTGCCCGACGATATCGCCCCGCAGCATGCGGATCTTTTCGCCGCGGATGAACAGAAGGGCCTCGTCCTTGCCGCCGGCAATGCCGATGTCCGCCTCCCGGGCCTCGCCGGGGCCGTTCACCACACAGCCCATCACCGCCACCTTGACGGGCTTTTTGTAGCCCTTGAGCCGGCGCTCCACCTCGTCGGCGATCTGCGCCACCGGAATGTTGGTGCGCCCGCAGGTGGGGCAGCTGATGATCTCCGGGCCGCCCACGGCGTGACCGGCGGCGCGCAGGATGTCAAAGCCTGCCTGGACCTCCTTCTCCGGTTCATCGGTGAGGGAGACCCGCAGTGTGTCGCCGATGCCCTCCAGCAGCAGCCCGCCGATGCCCATGCCGGACTTGATGAGCCCCATGCGGTAGGTGCCCGCCTCGGTGACGCCCACATGCAGCGGATAGTCGCACCGCTCGCTGAGCAGCCGGTAGGCCGCCATCATCCGGGGCACATTGCTGGACTTGATGGAGATTACGATGTTGTCAAAATCGAATTTCTCCAGCAAAGACACATGGTACATGGCGCTCTCCACCAGCGCCTCCGGCATCGGCGCGCCATATTTGGCCAGCACCTCTTTTTCCAGGCTGCCGGCATTCACCCCGATACGGATGGGAATGTTTTTCGCTTTACAGGCGGCAGCCACCTCTTTCACATGGTCGTCGCCGCCGATGTTGCCCGGGTTCAGGCGAATTTTGTCCACCCCGGCGTCCACACAGGCCAGCGCGATGCGATGGTTGAAGTGGATATCCGCCACCAGGGGGATGTCCACGGCGTTCTTGATGGCCTCGATCAGGCGCACGTCCTCCAGGGTGGGCACGCTCACCCGCACGATCTGGCAGCCGGCCTCGGCCACCCGCACCGCCTGGGCCACGTTGCCCGCCACGTCGGCGGCGGGCACGTTGAGCATGGTCTGCACCGCCACCGGGTTGTGGCCGCCGATGGCCAGATTGCCGATGTTCACTTCACGCTTTACTTTGCGCATATTTATTCCTCTTTTCTGATCAGAACAGACGGGTAATGTCGTTGAAGGTGGCGAAGATCATCACAGCGAACAGGAACAGCAGCCCCGCCATGTTCACCCAGATCTCAAACCGCTTGGGCAGCGGTCGGCGGAAGATGCCCTCGATGAACAGGAACACCAGCTTGCCGCCGTCCAGCGCCGGGAAGGGCAGCAGGTTGAAGATGCCCAGGTTCACCGTGAGCAGCGCCAGCAGGCTGAGCACCTCGGACAGGCCCATGCCCGCCGCCTGGTTGATGGCGCTGACGATGCCCACCGGGCCGGAGAGTTCGGTCACGCTCACCCGCTGGGTCACAAGATCCACCAGCGAGCGGAACACCAGCCGGGCATAGAAGAGGGTATAATCAAAGGCCTGCCCGATCACGTTCAGCGGCGTCTTCTCCAGCGCGTAGACCTTGAAGCCCATGTTCATGGTAACGGTGTCGCCGTTTTGCACCTGGTCAAAGTGAACGTCATCGATCTGCACCTTTTCGCCGTTCCGCCGCACGGTGAAGTCGGCGGTGAAGTCTTCACTGCGCTGTAACTCGTATATTATATCGTTGGTCACAAAGCAGCGGCGGCCGTTGATGGCCAGGATCTCATCCCCCACCTGCAGGCCGGAGGCCTCCACCGCGCTTCCTTCCTCCACCAGCGCCACGGTGCGGCTGGCCAGCGTGTCGGTGCCGGAAAAGACCAGCAGCAGCACCACAAAGCCTAGCACCAGGTTCATGATGGCGCCGGCGGCCACCACAATGATGCGCTTCCACACCTTTACCTTGGGGAAGGGCAGGCCGGTCTTTTCCTCCGGCGGAAGGTCAGGATCAGAGAACGCCGTGTCCTCCTCCAGTTCCTCGTCCTCCCCTTCCATGCTCACATAACCGCCCACCGGCAGCGCACGGATGCTGTATCGTGTGCCGTGCCGCACCCGGCTGAAGAGCGCCGGCCCCATACCGATGGAAAATTCGTTCACCTGGATGCCCGCCTTTTTGGCACAGACGAAATGCCCGAGTTCGTGGATCATCACCACCAGCCCGAAGATCAGCACCGAAACGACGGTCGTAATCAAAACTGACATATGCCCTTGTTTGCTCGCTTTCTTCTAAAATCGACAGCGTTCTCTCCTGTCAAGCCAAATGACTTTGCACAAAGGAGCGGGCCATCCGGTCACACTCGTACACGTCGGCGAGGATGTATCCGCCGCCGAAGGAGTCGCTGTCCACCACCGCCTCCACCAGGCGGCCGATGTCCAAAAAGCCGATCCTGTCTTCCAGGAACAGGCGCACCGCCTCCTCGTTGGCCCCGTTGGCGGCGCAGGGACCCAGGCCCCCCTTGGCAATGGCTTTCTTGCAGGCCGCAAGGCACCGGAAGGTCTCCTCGTCGGCCACGTCGAAGGTGATGGCCTTGAGGGTGGTGAAATCCAGTTCCGGCGCGCAGCCCGGGGCTCGCTCGGGCCAGGTGAGTGCGTACTGGATGGGGATGCGCATATCCGGCACCCCCAGCTGCGCCAGAATGGAATTGTCGGAAAACTGCACCATGGAATGAATGATGCTCTGGCGCTGCACCACCACCTGCACCTTCTCCGGCGGCAGGCCGAACAGCCACACCGCCTCGATCAGTTCCAGCCCCTTGTTCATCAGGGTGGCCGAGTCGATGGTGATCTTGGCGCCCATGTTCCAGTTGGGATGTTTGAGGGCGTCCGCCTTGGTCTTGCCGGCCAATTCCTCCTTCTTCATCCCGAAGAAGGGCCCGCCGGAGGCGGTGAGCAGGATCTTGGTGAGGGCCTTGGCGGAGTGGGCGTCCTGCAGGCACTGGAAGATGGCGGAGTGTTCGCTGTCCACCGGCAGCAATTTTGCGCCGTGATCCTTCGCCGCTTTTGTGACCAGATAGCCGCCGGTGACCAGGCTCTCCTTGTTGGCCAGGGCCACGTCGCAGCCGCTCTCCAGCGCGGCCAGGGTGGCGCCCAGGCCCGCGATGCCCACCACGGCGTTGAGGACCACGTCCGCCTCGCCCATGCCGGCCAGGGTCACGATGCCCTCGGCGCCCTCCAGCACCCGGGGCGCGCCCGGCTGGTCCGCCAGCGCATCCCGCAGCCTGCGGCAGGCCGCGGGATCCGCCACCGCCACATAGCGGGGATGAAACTCCCCGATCTGCTCCAGCAGCCGGTCCACATTGGAGTGGGCGGCCAGCGCCCGGATGGTGTATCCCTGGCTGCGGGCCACATCCAGGCTCTGCGTGCCGATGGAGCCGGTGGAGCCCAGCAGGGTGATGCTTTTTGCCATAACGCGTTCCTCCGTCGAATTTACATCATGGTGCGGGACCAGACGGCCAGCGACAGCAGCGGCGTGATGAACAGCACGCTGTCGAACCGGTCCATGATGCCGCCGTGGCCCGGGAAGATGGTGCCGTAGTCCTTGATGCCCAGCTGGCGCTTGATGGCCGAGGCGAACAGATCGCCCAGAATGCCCAGCACCGAACACCCCATGCCCAGCACGAACACGGTGATGTAACCGAACATGCTGCCCGCCGTGTGGCCGGTGACGGCGCGGGCGACGAGGGTGCACAGCACCCCCACCACACCGGAGCCGATGATGCCGCCGATGGCGCCCTCCACGGTTTTGTTGGGGCTCACCAGCGGCGCCAGCTTGTGCTTGCCCAGCTTGCGCCCGGTGAAGTAGGCGAAGGTGTCGCCGCCCCAGGCGAAGGCCAGCGCCATCAGGATCAGATACACCGCCTCATACCCGTACACATCCACCGGCAACCGCGCCTTGATGAACACCAGCGCGTAAAAGGCAGACCAGACCACCGCGCCCACGGCGCACACCCCGCTGAGACGGGCGACATTCAGGTTCTGGTTAAACCATATGAGGCAGATCGCCAGATACAGTACAAAAACAAAGCTGACGGGAGCGATCAACAGTTTTTCCGGCGCGGCAGCGGACAGGATCAGCAGCACGGTGTACACCGCAAAGCCGCCGAAGATCCACGGCCCGCGCTTGCCCAGGTCAAAGGCCTTGTAGATTTCATGCACGGCGATCAGGCAGATCAGCGCCACGACGATCTCAAAAACCGGCGTATTGAACAAGCACAGCACGATCGCCAGCAGGATCAGCCCGAAAATCGATGTGATGATCCTCGTTTTCATGCAAGTGTCTCCCCTTTTCGGCCCCGCTCAGATGCCGCCGAAGCGGCGGTTGCGGTGGCAGAATTCCAGAATTGCGGCGTCCAGATCCGAGCGGGTAAAGTCCGGCCACAGGACATCCATCTCCACCAGTTCGGCATAGGCGGCCTGCCACAGCATAAAATTGGACAACCGTTTTTCCCCGCTGGGCCGGAGGATGAAATCCGGATCCTTCTGGCCGCGGGTGTACATGTGGTCGCTCATCATCGCCTCGGTGATGTCCTGGGGCTCCAGCTTTCCCTCTTTCACAAGCTGCGCCAGCTGCTGCGCCGCCCGCACGATCTCGGGCCGGCCGCCGTAGTTCACCGCGATGTTCAGCGTCATGCCGGTGTTGCCGGCGGTCTTTTCCTCGATCTCGTTCATCAGTTTCTGGTGCTTGGGTTCCAGCACCGAGCGCTCGCCCAGGAACACCACCCGGTTGTTCTCCTTCTGGTAATCGAAGGCCTTGATGAGGTATTCACCGAACAGCTTCATGATGGCGCTCACCTCGTCCTGCGGGCGGCGCCAGTTCTCGGTAGAGAACGCGTAAAAGGTGACGGAAGCCACCTCCAGCTGGTTGCAGTAGCGGGTGATGTCCTGAAAGACCTCCGCGCCCTTTTTGTGGCCCGCGGTGCGGGGCAGACCCCTCCGCTTGGCCCAGCGGCCGTTGCCATCCATGATGATGCCGATGCTCAGGCCCTTGGCCAGTTCCTGAATGGACTGCTGCATACGAAATGTTCCTTTCACAAATAAAGGGCCGCGCTTCGCATCCAACGCTGCGCGGCTCGGCCCTTGTGGTCACGCCGAGATCAAATCTCCATGATCTCCTTGTTTTTCTCTTCGCAGGCTTTATCGATCAGCTTCACGAACTTGTCGGTGATCTTCTGCATCTCTTCCTCGAGATGCTTCTGATCGTCCTCGGTGATCTCGCTGTTCTTCTTCTGCGCTTTCAGCTTATCCATCGCCTCACGCCGCACATTTCGCACGGCGACCTTGGTCTCCTCGCCCAGCTTCTGCACGTCCTTGGTCAGCTGGCGGCGGCGCTCCTCGGTGGGCGCGGGGAACACCAGGCGGATCACACGGCCGTCATCGGTGGGATTGATGCCGATGTCGCTCACCAGCAAGGCATGCTCGATGGCGTGAATCAGCGAGGGATCCCAGGGAGTGATGGTGAGGATGCGGGCCTCCGCCACCGCCACCGCGGCCATCTGGTTGATGGGGGTGGGGCTGCCGTAATAGTCCACCGTAACGCGGTCCAGAATGGCCGGGTTGGCGCGGCCGGCGCGGATGGCCACCAGTTCCTTGTCCAGATGGTGCAGCGCGCTGTCCATTTTTTCCTCGTAGGGTTTTGTAAATTCGCTCATATCCAAAGCTCCTTTTTTGTTTTCCAGCCGTCAGGCTCAGGGTACGTTTTTTACGATCTTGCGGGGAATGGTTGCAACGGATCAGGCTTCCTGCACCAGCGTGCCGATCTCCTCGCCCCGCACCGCGCGGGCGATGTTGGCGGGGTCGGCCAGATCGAACACCAGGATGGGCAGGCCGTTCTCGCGGCAGAGGGTGGCGGCGGTGCCGTCCATCACGGCAAGCTTCTTTTCCAGCACCTCACTGAATGTAAGGGTGGAATACTTCACAGCGTCCAGGTGCTTTTTGGGATCCTTGTCATACACACCGTCCACCATGGTGGCCTTGAACATGACGTCGCAGCCGGTCTCGATAGCGCGCAGGGCGCTGGCGGTATCGGTGGAGAAGAAGGGACAGCCGGTGCCGCCGCCGAAGAGGACGACCTTGCCCTCCTCCATGGCCGCCACCGCCTCGTCCCGGGTGAACACCTGCGCGTTCTGGGGCATTACGATGGAGGTCTGCACCACCGCGGGCACCTCCGCCTGGCGCAGCGCGTCGGCCAGGGCCAGGCAGTTCATCACCGTGGCCAGCATGCCGATCTTGTCCGCGCAGGTGCGCTCCATCGCGCCGCTGGACCGGCCGCGCCAAAAGTTTCCGCCGCCCACCACGATGCCGATCTGTACGCCAAGTTCATGGGCCTGTTTGATGCCGCCGCAGATGGCGCGCATGGTCTCGTCGTCAAAGCCCGCGCCTCTGGCGCCGGCGAGGGCCTCGCCGCTCACCTTGAGCAGGATGCGTTTGTATCTGGTTGCCACGTTCAAAACACCGCCTGTATCCGTACAGTTCGGACACCCGATCTGTATCTATTATATTGCTTATATTTTACAATAAAACCCCATTCTTGTAAACAATTAAAAAACGGGCCGCCCATGCCGGCAGTCAAAAAGCAAGGCGGTCTCCCCCTGCCCGGGGAGGCCGCCTTGCGGAGATTCTTTGTTCGGGTCCGCCCTCAGAGCAGCAGGCCGCTTTGGGCGTTGCGCAGCCGGTTTGCCTGCTGGGCGCGCAATGCAAGGCTGCGCGAGGTGCTGCGCAGCGCCGTGTGCCCCGCCGTTTGCAGCGGGGTGGCGGGAATATCCAGCCGGACGCAGGTTCCGGACGGATCGCTTTCCAGTTGGAATTTCCACCCCATTACCAGCGAGTACTCCCGCGCGAGATACAGCCCAAGCCCCAGCCCGTGCCGCTCCCCGCTGCGTGAAGGGTCATCGGAAAACGGCTCGAACAAACGGGCCATCCGCTCCGGTGTGATGCCGGGCCCCTTATCCTTTACCGTAAGGCACAGCCCCTCGCCCTCCGGATGAAGGCTCACCTGCACAGGCCCTTCGGTGTAGCGCAACGCGTTCATCAGCAGGTTGAGAAGCACCTTGTCAGCCCAGGCCTGGAACGCCAGCAAGAACTTCCCCGCCGGCCAGACCCACGCACAGGCGACCCGATCGCCACCCGCTGTCGAATCGTTGACCAATTCGATCATCTGGGCCCACTGCCACGCCGGTTCCACCGGCTGAAGCCGGGGCGTGAGCCGCCCCTGGCCGCAGCTGGTGAGATCGGCCAGATTTTCGGCGATGTAACTCAGATACCGCACACAGACGTCCATGTCCGCGAGGGCGGGCCCGATGAACCGGGCGTAGCCCTCCGGCAGGGCGTCGCGGGTTTGCAGTTCCACCGTCTCGCGGGCCAGCATGATCCCCTGGGCGACCTGCTGGATCTCACCGGCAAGGCCGCCGCACAAAAGATTTTTTCGCTGTTCTTCCCGTAGCAGAAGCTCCGGTTCATGGCTTGACGGCATACACATCATCCCGGCTTTCCGATCTTTCCCGCAAAAATGCGCTCACCAGGGTGGCCACCAGTTGTTTTGAACTGGGCGCTTCACTGAACACACCCAGCCGGGTCAACGTTTTGCCCATCCGCCGCAGACCGCTCTCCACTCCCTGCGGGCTGACGCCGTAGATACGCCCGAGTTCGATGTACAGGGATTTCAGCGGCAGGGGCGAATTGGCGTTCACCCCCAGCTGCACAGCGCTGGCAATGTACCAGAAGCTGATGTGTTCCAGAGGCAGCCCAAGCTTGCGGAGATAGTCCACAATGTCGGGATGTACCCCTGCCATACGGGCCGGAACAGCCGGTGAATACAGATGCTGGATGCTTTCCAGCAGCATTTGTGCGGTGTATGGTTTTATCATATAATAATCCGCGCCGTTTGACAATATCTGCGCCCTCAGTTCCGGCGGCGGGTAGGTCTCGGTACAGGTCAGGATGAGCCGGTTTTCCGTATGCGTCCCCGCCTGTTCGGTATACCGTTTCAGAAAGGAAAAGAGATCCATATCCGGCACAAAGCAATCCGCGACCACCACCGTTGGCGAGAGCTCCATGCTGATGTACCGCAGCAATGCTGTCGCGCGCTGAAAGCACACGCAGGTCTGGTCCAACTGTTCCAGCCCCGCCGCAAGCCGGCGCTGAAGCACGGCAGAAGATTCCAGGATAAGAATTTTCTCCCATTTGCGTGTCGGTCCGCCCAACGCAAGTCACACCTTTCCTTTTTGCCTCAGACCTGCGCCAGCAGATCGTCCAGAACATCCCGCCAATGTTCCGCCGGCACAGCGTTCTCATAGAGATACTCCAGGATCCAGCGCGCTTTCTGTCTGCACAGTCCCGTTACGGCCCGGGTCTCGTGGCTGCGCTGCTTTGCCGAATCCACCAGGATCTCATACGTTGCCGTCCGCCCGGGCGAGAATAGCAGTGAATATCGGATCCGATGGGCGTTCTGCAGCCGACCAAGCTGTGAGAATACTCTGTCTCTTTGGTATCGCTCGACGATCTTCACTGTGTCTCCGGTCCCTTCTGTATATTTATCAATACAATGGTATCGAATTGCGGCGAGAAATGCAATGATAAAAATCCGTCGTTTTCCGTCGCGCCCCGCGCGGGGCCGATGTCGGCGCCCGGAGCCATAACGGCCCCAAGACGGGCCATCATCTCCCACGTCCGCAATGGGGAAAAGGAAAAAGGGCCGCGGCCCGTGGTTTTTCCACAGCGCGCGGCCCTTTGACGGGGCATGTGCAGTTCGAGGTCCAGGCCCGGTCACTCTGAAACGGCGGATTCTGACGCGTCGGCCGCCTCCCCTTCGCCGGAAGCCACGGAAGCGCTCTCCTGCTCACCCGAAGCGGCGGAGGCGCTCTCCTGCGCTTCGGAGGCGGACGCGGTACTGTCCGTTTCCGTGTTTTCCGCCGCGCTGCCGGACGTGCTTTCGTCGGACGAAGCCGCGGCGGGGAGCAGGATGATCTGGTGCGTTCCGTTCTCGTCATAGGTGGAGACGATAAACGCGCCGGTGGTCACATCCTCCCGGGCAGCGGCACTGAGCATTCCGGACTCCGCCTTCAGGTACTCGGTGGCGTCGGTGGTGTCCACGCTCACGGTCTCCTGGGTGGCGGTCAGGCCGGACACATCCAGAGCGGCATAATCCGTCGCCTCCTCACCACCGGTGTACCGGGTCATGCTGATGTAATCAGACCCGACATAGCTCACCATGCCCATCACGGTCTCCTGGCTCGCCTCCTGGGCGGCACTGCCGGAACCGCTGGCGGAGGCGGTGGAACCGCTCGCCGGCGCAGTGCTCTCGGCACCGCCGGAACAGGCGGTCAAGACGGCGACGCTCGCCAGAGCGGCTGCAAGGCACAGGGCGATCTGTTTTGTGGTATGTTTCATGGTTTTTCCCTCCATTCATTCGTCCATCATGTATGTTCGGAATTTCTTCCGACGGGAACATCCTACCCCCGCCGGCTAAACCGGCGCTAAAGCCGGCTGTGGCGGTTTTGTGGAAATTGTAAAGATTTTTGCGGTCCGCCTTGCTCCAAACTTGTCTCAAGTGCAGTTCGCCTGATGAACTGCGCTTGAGTGTTCCTATATAAACCACTGTGCCGCTATTGCCAAAGCGCCGGGCCGTCGGCTCATCCGGGGCGTCTGCCCCGGCATCGGCCCGCCGCATAGCCGCAGATACTGTGCCTGCGCCAGTGGGGATTTCTGCCGGCAGACGGCCGGCCACGGAAAATCCCGTGCTGAGGAGTGATTTATCCTGTGAGACAAGGATACCAAAGCGGGCTAAAGCACCGCTAAAGGAGGTTGTGAACAGTCGGTAAAGTTCCTGTGAAAGCCCTGTGGCAAGTGCTCTGCCGCCCTTGACGCGCCCGGGCGGAATGTTACAATGAAAAATAACGGCGCCTGCTTTAGGCTGCCTTTAGGGGCAGGTGGTATCCTGTCGATGGAAAAGATCAGGGAGGTGCGGCGATGCGCTTGCTGGTAGCGGAGGACGATCCCCGCCTTTTGAAGACACTGACCCATATTTTTGAGAGCAACAAATTCAGTGTGGACGGCGTTTCCAACGGGGAGGACGCGCTGGCCCACGGGCAGACGGTGGAGTACGACGGCATGGTCCTGGACATCATGATGCCCGGGCTGGACGGCGTGAGCGTGCTCAAAGCCCTGCGCGCGGCGGGCATCACCACGCCCGCGCTGTTTCTCACCGCGCGCTCGGAGGTATCGCAGCGGGTGGAGGGGCTGGACGCCGGGGCGGACGACTACCTGCCCAAGCCCTTCTCCACCGCGGAGCTCCTGGCCCGGGTGCGGGCCATGCTGCGCCGCAAAGACAATTACCTGCCCGATCTTTTGTGTCTGGGGCCGGTCACGCTGAACCGTTCCACCTATCAGCTGAGCTGCGGCGGCCGGGAGCAGTCCCTCAGCGGGAAGGAGTTCCAGCTGCTTGAGATGCTGATGCAGACGCCCGGCACCATCATCGCCACCGAGCGCTTCATCACCCATCTCTGGGGCTGGGACACCAATGTGGACACCAGCGTGATCTGGGTGCACATCTCCAACCTTCGCAAAAAGATCAACGCCCTGAACGCGCCGCTGGAGATTCGCTTTGTGCGGGGCGCGGGGTATCTGCTGGAGGTGCGGGCATGATCGCGAGTCTGCGCAAGAAGTTCATCCTCACCAGCGCCGTCTCCATCTGTGTGGTGTTCACCGGCATCTTCTTGCTGCTGGTCTACTTCAGCAACCGCCAGTTGGACCGCACGATGGACACCCTTACCGACGCCATCTCCTTCAACGACGGCGTTTTCCCGGACTTTGAGCCGGGCGATCCAGACAAGCCCTCACGCCCCTTCCCGTTTGACGACATCATCACCGAGGAGACCCGGTTCAGCACCCGCTTTTTCACCGTCTGGATGGATGCCCAGGGCCGGATCACCCGGGTCAACATCAACTCCGTCTCCTCCATCTCGGAGGAGCAGGTGGAGGACTACGCCGCCGCCGCTCTGGCGGAACAGACCCCGCGGGGCTGGGTGTCGGACTACCGTTATCGCGTTGTTGAGACTGACAGCGGCTCCACCCTTGTGTTCGTGAACGGCAGCATGAACCGCAGCATGTCCGGCCGGCTGCTCCTCACCGCCTTTCTGGTGCTGCTGGGCAGCGCCTGCCTCATCCTGGCGCTCACCGTCGTCATCTCCAAGCGGGCGGTGCGGCCGGTGGCGGAAAGCTATGAAAAGCAAAAGCAGTTCATCACCGACGCGAACCATGAACTCAAGACCCCGCTGACCCTCATCCTCTCCAATCTGGACATCGTAGAGTCGGAGATGGGCAAAAACGAGTGGCTGGACGACATCCGCAGCGAGAGCGAGCGCATGGGGCTGCTCATCAACCAGATGGTGACCCTGTGCCGCATGGACGAGAGCGACGCGCCCCTGGCGCTGGCGGACGTGGACCTCAGCGCGGTGGTGGGCGACACCGTCTCGGAGTTTGAGTCTCTCGCCGCCGACCGGGGCAAAGTGCTTGCCGCCGGGATCGCGCCGGGCATTCACTGCCGCGGCGACGAGGCCCTTCTGCGCCGCCTGACGGCCATTTTGCTGGACAACGCGGTGAAATATTGCGACGCCTGGGGCGAGATACGGGTGGAACTGCGCTGCCGCCATCACCCCGTGCTCACGGTGGAAAACAGCTATGCCGCGGTGGACGAACTGGAACTGGAGCGCCTGTTCGACCGCTTCTACCGAGCCGACAAGGCGCGCACCTTTACGGGAAGTTTCGGCATTGGGCTGTCCATCGCCCAGTCCATCGCAAAAAAGCACCGCGGGACCCTCACCGCTTATAAAAAGGAGGGTGTCATCGGGTTTCGGGCGGAGCTGAAAGAGCGCTGACCCGCCGGGGAATATTCGGATCATGCACCTTGCGAGGGGAGGCCGCGCGGCGGCCGACCCGCCGTTTTTAGGAAAATCCTCACCGATTTCTTTTTCGCCGCGTTAGGATGGGGGCCGATAAATGTCACGGCAAACGGCGGCGCACAGCCGCTAAAACGCAGAGCAAAGAGGTCACTCCATGATAAAAGTTGAGCATCTGACAAAGTACTACGGCGACTTTCTGGCGGTGGACGATCTCTCCTTCGAGATCGACGAGGGCCATGTGTACGGCTTCCTCGGGCCCAACGGCGCGGGAAAGACCACCACAATGAACATTATGACCGGGTGCTTGTCCGCCAGCAGCGGGCACGTTTTCATCGGCGGATTTGACATCTTCGAGGACGCGGACAAGGCCAAGCGCCTGATCGGCTATCTGCCCGAGCAGCCGCCTCTCTACATGAGCGAGACGCCGGAGGAATTCCCTGCCCATCACCACCACCCAGGTGGTTCTGGGCAAATATGCGGCCCTGCTCACCGTCTACCTCATCCCCCTGGCCATCATCTGCCTCTACCCGCTGATCTTTGCCCAGTTCGGCGACGTGTATCTTCCCACCAGCTACGGGTCGCTGCTGGCCATCTTCATCATGGGCGCGGCCCTCATCGCCATCGGCATCTTCATCTCCTCGCTGACCGACAACCAGGGCCTCGCGGCGGGCATCAGCATCGCCGTGATCCTGTTCAATTATTACAGCGTCAGCCTCTCGGAGTATGTCTCCAGCACCGCCTTCGGCTCGGTGCTCGCCCTGGTGGTGCTCATCCTGGCCCTGGGTGCGGTTGTGCGGCACCTGACCCAAAATGAAACGTTCGCCGTGGGAGTGTGCATCGTGCTGTTCGCGCTGGTGGCGGTGGTCTACTTCACCGACTACACGATGTTCGAGGGCCTTCTGCCCAACATCATGAAACAGCTCTCGCTGTTTGACCGGTTCACCACCTTTGTCAGCGGCGTGTTCGATCTGACGGCCGTTGTCTACTATCTGTCTGTGGCTGCCTTCTTCCTGTTTCTGACGGTGCAGTCCCTTGAAAAAAGGAGGTACAACTGATGAAACGCTGGAATCTCTTTTCCGCCGGGAAGGACCGGGCCGGCCGCGCGGCCAGCCGCCTTGCCTTTCAGGGCGGCAGCTACTCCCTTGCCGTGGCGGCGATCCTGCTGGCCATCCTGATCGCGGTGAATGTGCTGGTCAGCGCGCTGCCCGCCTCCATGACCCGGTACGACATCAGCGCCTCCAAACTCTACTCCATCACCAGCAACACCAAGGTGGCGCCCGGCAGCCACGGCAGCACCTTCGGGGGCAACCCGGTATGCTGCGCGGGCACGCTCACCGTGCTGGAACGGTTGAGCGACGACTTCCTCGCCCAGGTGACCGCCAAGGGCGCCTGGGTGCGCAGCCAGCTGGAGGGCGCGCCGGGCGTGGTGAGCGTCAGCGGCCTGGGGCTGATGCTGGGCGTGGAGACCCGGCGGGACGCGGGCGAGGTGCTGGCCGGGTGTCAGGCCCGGGGCGTTTTGCCACTGCGGGCCAAAAACAAAGTGCGGCTTTTGCCGCCGCTGAATATCCCCGATAATCTTTTGGCACAGGCGGTACAGGTCTTGCGGGAGGAATGCGCCAAACAAATTTGATCCGGTGGCGTCGGCGGCTGGTTTTCGCCGCGGCCTTTCCGCCAAACAGACCGCGCGCCTTTTCCCCTGCCGTTCGGCTGAGCGGGCGGCGGGGACACACGCGCAGCGGCGCTCCCCATCGTGAACGGCAAAAAGCAGCAGGGCGAGCCAAATGGCTCGCCCTGCTGCTTTTTTGTGACGTTCAGCGGTTTTTGGAAGAGCGCAGTTCCAGCGCCTGCAGCGTGAAAATGTCCTGGAAAAGCCGGTCCTGTTCATCCGAAGGCATGTTCTCAAACCGGCAACCGTAAAAGTTGTGGTATTTGCCGGAGTTTTGCGCGCTTTTGCGCACGACCACAAATTCCATGGTATGCACAGGGCCGTTCTGCCGCAGCCGCTGGCCCTGTATCCGAAGGTGTGCGCCGATCGGATACTCCTCGCCGCTCTGAATGGAAATGCCGGTGGCGCTGACGTCCGCAATCATGCAGGGCGCCTCTTTCTCTCCCTGGTCCACAGCGATAACCGTTGCGCCCACCATCACGTTCTGCCGAAAATACGCCCGGTCTTCGCTCTTCTCCTCGATCGCAACAGGCGTCAGAAAGATAAAGTCCTGCATTGCCTGCTCCACGACGCCTTCGATCAGCACAAAACGTTTATCGCCGCTGTTTTCCTTTACCTGCAGTTTGACCCGGTCGCCCGTATCCACAAGGCCGCGCACCGCACAACCGTTGTTTGCCTCCACCCGAATGACATCGTTGACCGCATCATAGCGTGAGATCTTGCCGCGGAACAGCATCTGGTTTTCCATTGACAGGATCACACCGCGGCTGTCGACACATTTTTTGATCAGGTCATTCTCCATAAAGCAGCGCCTCCCTCCAACCACCAACGGCTTCATCCCGACTGCTCCAGGCGGTTGTGTCTATAAATTGCAGTTCAGATTCTAACACCACAACATGAAATATTCATGAAAAAAAGAAAACATACGCGGAATCTTTTGCGGGTTCACATCCCCTGCTCCTTCAACTCTGCAACCATTTGTATGTATTTTTCCACCACATCGAAGCTTTCCCCATGCCGCCGCAACGGACGGCGGCGGAAATCCACCTCGTCCATGTGGGATACGCCGCGCCCTGTGGCGCCCCGCCACACCTCCTGAAAGCCCGTCCAACGGGCGGACTCGGTGGTCACAAGGCCGTCGTTCTCCCCTTCCACCAGCCCGATGATGAGGTTTTGCCACCACATGAACAGGTCGCTGCGGCAGGAGCGCATCGCCCCCGCATAGCTGCGATACAGCACACCGTCCGCATCCGGGTTTTGAAGGTTGAAGTTTTTCGCCCACGCGGTAGTAAACTGGTAACAAACGCCGCAAAAATCCGGATGTCTGTCTCCCAGAAGGCGGTACCACAGGTTTACAAAAAAGCCGGCGATCCGAAACAGAAAGCCCGGCATGCGGCTGAGGACGTCCATCGTCCTGGAGCCGTGGTTGGGAACCGACACCAGTGATACCGACGCCACTTTTGGCGCCATGCCAAGGGATGAAACGAGATACCGCACATCCAATCCCCCCTTGGAATGGGCGATCAGGTGGACCTTGTCGCTTCCCGTCTCGGCCAGCACCTCCTCCACGCGCGCCCGCAGCGCCCGCGCGTTTTCCTCCACGGTGGCCCAGCCGTCCTGGCCGCCGAAGTACACCGCCGCCCCATGTTTTTGCAGTTCCTTGGGCACGCGCCCCCAATAGCCCCAGTCGCGAAAACCCGTGCCGTGAACAAGAATGATGGGATACCGTGTTTTACAGTCCTGCGCTTCCACCGATGCTTCCTCCCCGCCGTTTCAGGTTGCCTTGTACAAAAAAATCCTGAACGCTGCTGCGTTCAGGATTATGGTGGACCTGGAGGGATTCGAACCCTTGACCTCTGCGATGCGAACGCAGCGCTCTCCCAACTGAGCTACAGGCCCGTGTGTGATTGCCTTATCTAATTTAAAGCATTTTCACGCAAAAGTCAAGACATTTTTTTGGATTCAAAAAAATTTTCGCGCCGGTGTCCGCATTGGAATTCCAGGCGGTATCCCCGTCAAAAAGGCAGGCGGCCGCCCTCATCGGGTCGGTCGCCTGCCCCAACAGAAGGAGGAGGATCGCTTATTTGCCGTAGTACGCCTGGAGATAGATCTCCTTGATCTCGCTCACCAGCGGATACACGGGATTGGCGGTGGTGCACTGGTCCTCAAACGCCTTGTAGGACAGTTCGTCCACCTTGGCCAGGAATTCTTCTTCCGACACACCGCAGGCCTTGATGGTCATGGGACGCTCGGTCTCCATCATCAGCTTCTGGATGGCGGCGATCAGGCAATCCACCGCCTCGTAGGTATCGGTGCCCACATTGCACAGCCCGCAGCGCCGGGCCAGCTTGGCGTAACGCTTGTCGGCCACATATTCCTTGTATTTCGGGAACGCGGCGAACTTGGTGGGTTTCTTCGCATTGTAGGCGATGACGAAGGGCAGCAGGATGGCGTTGGCGCGGCCGTGGGGGATGTGGAATTCGCCGCCCAGTTTGTGCGCCATCGAGTGATTCAGGCCCAGGAAGGCGTTGGTGAAAGCCATGCCGGCAATGCAGCTGGCATTGTGCATCTTCTCACGGGCCAGCTTGTCGCCGTCATAAGAGGCCTTCAGGTAGGTGAACACCATCTCGGTGGCATGCAGGGCCAGGCCGTCGGTGTAATCGCTGGCCATCACCGACACATAGGCCTCGATGGCGTGGGTCAGCACGTCCAGGCCGGTGTCGGCCACGATGCTGCGGGGCATGGTGTAGGTGAACTGGGGATCGATGATCGCCACGTCCGGGGTGAGGCTGTAATCCGCCAGAGGATACTTGATGTTGCCGTTGGATTTGTCGGTGATGACCGAGAAGCTGGTCACCTCGCTGCCGGTGCCGGAGGTGGTGGGGATGGCCACCAGCTTGGTTTTGGTGCCCAGTTTTGGGAACTTGAACGCGCGCTTGCGGATATCCATAAAGCGCTGGCGCAGGCCGTCGAAGCTGGTCTCGGGGTGCTCGTAGAACAGCCACATGCCTTTGGCCGCGTCGATGGCGCTGCCGCCGCCGATGGCGATGATCACGTCCGGCTGGAAGGCGCGCATGGCCTCCACGCCCCGCATGATGCACTCCACGCTGGGGTCGCTCTCCACGTCGGAGTAGATCTCGCTGTGGCAGTACTGCTCCCGCTTGCGCAGGTAGTACAGCACCTTGTCCACGTTGCCCAGCTGTACCATCACCGGGTCGGTGACGATGAACGCGCGGCTGATCCCCTCCATCTTTTCAAGGTACTGGATCGAATCCTCTTCGAAATAGATCTTGGGCGGGATCTTGAACCACTGCATATTCACCCTCCGTTTGGCGATGCGCTTTTTGTTGATGAGGTTCACGGTGGTCACGTTCTGGCTCACCGAGTTTTTGCCGTAGCTGCCGCAGCCCAGGGTCAGGGACGGAGTGTTGGTGTTATAGATGTCGCCGATCGCGCCCTGAGAAGACGGGCTGTTCACAATGATGCGGCCCACCTTCATGGCCACACCGTACTCGTCGGCGATCTCTTTGCTGCCGGTGTGGATGACCGCGGAATGGCCCAAGCCTGCCAGGTCGAGCATCTTGTTGTCGTACTCAAAGCCCTGCTCTTTGTCCTTGCAGACGAAATAGGCCAGCACCGGGC
>ERZ1090860.531-NODE-532-length-22573-cov-26.207567_pt1 | contig 22573 bp, 25 predicted proteins | sample MGYA00478483_ERZ1090860 | MGnify/ENA primary metagenome ERZ1090860 (study PRJEB33644, sample SAMEA5815741) | chicken gut metagenome | biome: Chicken; feature: Gastrointestinal Tract; material: Caecum | place: Ireland | collected 2019-01-01 | study: A study of the...
CCTCCGAATCCTTCGGCAGGAGGGTTTATCGACAACCTGAGCCCTCCGAAAAGGCCTACGGGCTTTTCGGAGGGCTTTCTTTGTCCCCTGGCCCGGCCCCTTTGGCACTCTGCGGCATCCGGCCGGCGGCGCGGGCCTTTTTTCGTGGGATTTTTTCTCGGCCAACAGTTGAAACGGCGGGTTTGGTAGGATATACTAGAGTTTGGGAAAATGTCCGGCCCCCGGGCCGGAAAAAACGGAAAGGTGAATCGGATGGAACAGACGAACATGCACGACCTGGCCCTGACCGCGGCCAGGAGCCGGCTGCTGGCGATGGAGATGGTACATCGGGCGGCGTCGGGCCACATCGGCGGCTCCCTGTCCGCCATGGACATCCTGACAGAGCTCTACTTCCGGGTGATGCGGGTGAACCCGGAGCAGCCCCGCGACCCCGCCCGGGATCGCTTTGTGCTCTCCAAGGGCCACTGCACCCCCGCCCTCTACCCCACGCTGGCCCAGCGGGGCTTCTTCCCCGTGGAGCGGCTGAAGGAGTTCCGCCGCATTGACGGGCAGATGTCCGGCCACGCGGAGATGCACCACGTGCCCGGGGTGGACATGTCCACCGGCAGCCTGGGCCAGGGCATCTCCGCCGCTGTGGGCATGGCCCTGGCGGGCAAGGCCGACGGCCGGGATTACCGGGTGTACACCCTGCTGGGCGACGGCGAGATCGAGGAGGGCCAGGTGTGGGAGGCCGCCATGGCGGCGGCCAAGTACCGCCTGGACAACCTGTGCGCCATCGTGGACGTGAACGGCCTGCAGATCGACGGGGCCACGGCGGACGTGATGCCCTCCGAGCCATTGGACAAGAAGTTCGCGGCCTTCAACTGGAACGTGATCCCCGTGGACGGCCACGACTTCCAGGCCCTGGAGGACGCCTTTGCCGCCGCGGCGGCCTGCAGGAACATGCCCACCGTGCTCCTGGCCAGGACGGTGAAGGGCAGGGGCGTGTCCTTCATGGAGGGGGACTACGGCTGGCACGGCAAGGCCCCCAACGACGAGCAGTTTGAGAAGGCCCGGGCGGAGCTGGCCGCCAGAATCGCGGAACTGGAGGGGAAGTAAGCATGGCAGAGAAAATCGCAACCCGCGCCGCCTACGGCGAGGCCCTGGCGGCACTGGCGGAGGAGTACCCCCAGCTGGTGGTGCTGGACGCCGACCTGTCCGGCTCCACCATGACCAAGGGCTTTGCCAAGGCCCACCCGGAGCGCTTTTACAATATGGGCATCGCCGAGGCCAACATGATGGGCGTGGCCGCCGGCCTGGCCACCTGCGGCAAGATGCCCTTTGCCAACAGCTTCGCCATGTTCGCCACCGGCCGCGCCTGGGAGCAGGTGCGCAATTCCATCGCCTACCCCCGTCTCAACGTGAAGGTTGTGGGCTCCCACGGCGGCCTGTCCGTGGGCGAGGACGGCGCCACCCATCAGTGCATCGAGGACTACGCCATCATGCGGGCCATACCCGGCATGCTGGTGGTCTCCCCCTGTGACGCCCCGGAGATGCGCCAGGCGGTAAAGGCCCTGCTGGACTACGACGGCCCCGCCTATCTGCGTCTGGGCCGCCTGGCGGTGGAGAGCGTCACCGACGCCATCCCCGGCTATTCCTTCCACCTGGGCCAGGGCGTCACCCTGCGGCCCGGCGCCGACGCGACGGTGATCGCCACCGGCATGATGGTGCAGATGGCACTCCAGGCGGCGGAGGCCCTGGCCGCCGAGGGCATCGACGTGCGGGTGCTGGACATGCACACCATCAAGCCCCTGGACGGGGAGCTGGTGCTCAAGGCCGCCCTGGAGACGGGCTGCATCGTCACCACCGAGGAGGCCACCATTGTGGGCGGCCTGGGCTCCGCGGTGGCGGAGTTCCTGGCGGAGCACCATCCGGTGCCCGTGGTGCGCCACGGCGTGGAGGACGTGTTCGGCCGCTCCGGCAAGGCCCAGGATGTGCTGGCGGCCTACGGCCTCACCCCCGCCGGCATCGCGGACAAGGTGCGCCACGCCCTGAAGCTGAAAAAGTGACGGATATCAGACTCATCTGCCTGGACATGGACGGCACCCTGCTGGACGACGACCACGCCACCGTGCCGGCGCGCAACATCCGCGCCCTGTGGGCGGCGTCGGAGCAGGGAGCCGCCGTGGCCATCGCCAGCGGCCGGGGCTGGAGCCTGCTACGGGAGGTGGCCGACCAGGTGGAGGTGGTACGCTATGCCGTGCTCTCCAACGGCGCCGCCGTGCTGGACGTGGCGGCCGGCGAGTGGCTCTACCGCAATTGTCTGGAGGAGACCACCTGGCGGCGTCTGGTGCGGGTGCTGCTGGAGGAACAGCTCCCCTTCGAGGTCTACTGCGAGGGGGAGAACGTAATTCAGCGGAACCGGTTCCCCTCCGTGCTGGCGTGCGCCCTGTCCCCCCAGTTTCAGGGGGTGCTGCGCCGCCACACTCTCCTGCCGGAGGATCTGGAGGCCGCCCTGGATGGCAGGGCGGTAGAGAAGTTTCACATCTACCGCATCCCGGAGGAGCGCAGGGCCGCCGTGACGGAACGGGTGCTCGCCTGCGGCCCTATGACTACTGCCTCCGCCTTCCCCGGCAATCTGGAGCTCACCGCCCCCGGCGTCAACAAGGGGGCGGCGGTACAGGGTCTGTGCGCCCGGCGGGGTTGGTCGGCGGACCAGGTCATGGCCTTCGGCGACGCGGGCAACGATCTGGAGCTGCTCTCCTGGGCGGGCTGGTCTTTTGCCATGGCCAACGCCACAGACCAGGCCAAGGCCGCCGCGCGCTATGTCACCGGCTCTAACACGGAGGCCGGCGTGGCTATGGCGGTGGAGCGGTACTTCCTGGATACCTGACACAGCAAAACGGCGCATGGCCTCAGCCATGCGCCGTTTTCACAGGGGGAGGGTTATGCCAGCGGTTCCGTCTCCGGGGTTTGCTCCTTTACCACGTCCTCCTGCCGAACGCGGCGGAAATACCGCACCAGGAAGAAGACCGTGGACACCAGGCAGATGGCCTCGGACGCCAGGGGGGAGAGCCAGATACCGGTAGCACCGAAGAGGGAGGAGAGCACCAGCAGGCACCCGGCGATGAGCACCAGGCCCCGGCCGAAGGAGATGGTCAGGGAGGGGAACGGATGCTCCATGGCGGTGAAGAATCCGGACACCACCACGTTGAAGCCCACCAGCAGGAATGCGAAGGAATAGAGCCGCAGGGCGGACACCGAGCTGGCGAAGAGGGCGCTGTCATGCTCCAGGAACATGCCCACAATCGGAGCGGCCAGCAGCTGACAGCCCGCGAAGAAGATCACCGCGAACACGGCGGCGGTGCGCACGCCGAAGGCGAGGAACTTGTGGCACATATGCCGCTCCCCGGCTCCCAGATGGAAACTGGACAGGGGCTGAATGCCGTGGGCAATGCCGATCATGCAGTTGATCACCAGGGTGTTCACGTAGCCGATGATGGTGTAGGACACCAGGGCGTCCAGGCCGATGACCCGCTGGATGATGTGGTTGAACAGGAACATGACGAAGCCGTTGGACAGCTCGCTCAGGCCGTCGGCGGTGCCCAGGGGGATGATGCGGCGGTAGGCCCCGAAGTCGGGCTTAAATTTACCGAACCGCAGTGGGTAGCGGTGGGTCAGGAAGTAGACCACAAACACCAGGGTGGACGTGGCCTGAGACAGGCCGGTGGCCAGGGCCGCGCCCCACACCCCCCAGTGGAAGTGCATGACGAAAATATAGTCCAGCAGCACGTTCATCAGGCCGCAGGAGGTGACGCCGATGATGCTCACGTGGGGGGCGCCGTCGGCCTTGACCTGCACCTCCAGGTTATAGGACACCGTGAAAAACACGGAGAAGGCGGCGATGACGCCCACATACTCCTTCACCAGGTGGTGGTTCTCCGGGGCGGAGCCCAAGAAATGTGCCACCCAGTCCAGATTGAGCAGGACGATGACCGACAGGATCACGGTGGTGACGATGACCACAAACAGGTTCTGGTTGAAATAGTTGCGCGCCTTCTCCACATCCCCCTGCCCCAGGGCGATGGACAGGATGGTGGAGGTGCCGGTGGCCAGCAGGATGCCCAGGGTGAAGATCAGCGACACAAAGGGCAGGGACAGGTTGACCGCCGTCAGGGCGTGCTCTCCCACGCCCCAGGAGACGAAGATGCCGTCTACCATGGAGTAGAGGGAGAAGATCCACATGGAGACAATGGACGGGATGGTGAACTTGAAAAACTTCTTGACTAGATTCAAGGGTAAAACCTCCTCTGCTGCCTCTATCTTAAACCCTCGTAATATCCGAAAGTCAAGAGCTGGAGGGAAAATTTTTGAAACAGTTTTATCAGATCCACGAGCTGGCCAAGCTTTTCGACCTCTGCCCCGACACGCTGCGCTACTATGAGGAGAAGGGGCTGCTCCACCCGGTTCGGGGGGAGAACCGCTACCGCATGTACGGCATCCAGGACGTGTGCACCCTCAACATCATCCGCTCCTTCCGGGAGCTGGGCATTCCCACCCGCTCCATCCGGGCCTATCTGGAGCGGCGGTCGGTGGGCGAGACCCTCACCCTGTTGGATCGGGAGGAGGAACTGCTCCGCCGCCGCATGGCGGAGCTGGAGGCGGCTCTGAAGGAGGCGCAGAACCGCCGCTCCCGGCTGGAGCAGTACCGGAACGCGGCGGCCGGCCGGGTGGAGCTGGTGCAGGAGGCGGAGCGCCCCTATGTATTCCTGGAAAAGGATATCATTCTGGAGAAGGAGATCGACTTCCTGCTCAAAAAGCTGGAGCAGCGGCACCAGGACTACCTGAAGGTGATCGGCAGCCAGTGCATGGGGGCGGCGGTGGACGAGGACAGCCTGTCCCGGGGCGTCTATAACCACTTCTCCCGGGTGTTCTTCTTTACCGAGCCCGGCCTCCCCTACGACGACGTGCTCCCCGCCGGGGAATACGTCCGCCTCTACTACCGCGGCTCCTACGACCGGCTGGAGGAGCACTACCGCGCGCTTCTGGCCGGAGCGGTGGCGGCCGGCCGCCGCCCGGCCGGCCCGCCGCTGGAGCTCTACCGGGTGGACGCCCACGACACCAACCTGGAGGAGGAGTACGTCACCGAGCTGCAGATGCGGGTGGAGCCGGCACAGGCCGGCTCTTAGCCGCCGAGGCACACCGGAAAGCCGGAGGGGCCGGTGCCTGGAGCATTTCCAGGCACCGGCCCCTCCGGCGCTTTTCTTCTGTACAGGCGTGCCTGCCCATCCTCTGCCCTCAGCGCTGTATTTCCTCCAGGAGCCCCTGGCAGCCTGCCAGCACGTCCCTCCACGTGGCCTCAAAGTCCCCGGTATACCAGGGATCTGCCACCTCCTGGCCCGGGCGGCCGGCATACTCCAGCAGAAGGTGCAGCTTGCCGTCGGGATCGCCGCCGCAGATGCGGCGCATGTTGCGCAGATTGGCCTGATCCATCCCGACAAGCAAGTCGTACTCCCCATAATCAGCGCTGCGGAGCTGCCGGGCGGCATGGCCGCCGCAGGAGATGCCGTGCTCCGCCAGCTTCCGGCGGGCCGGCGGATAGACCGGGTTGCCGATCTCCTCCCGGCTGGTGGCCGCCGAGGCGGTCTGAATTCCCTCCTCCAGCCCCGCCCTTTTCACCAGATCCTTCATCACATACTCGGCCATCGGACTCCGGCAAATATTGCCGTGGCAGACAAACAGGATTTTTACCATCGTTCTCACGTCCCTCCCTATTTCCAAAACGCTGTGTGACTTATTTTGTCATATGGGGCATTTTGCTTACACCGGCGCCGATCTCTCCCACACAAGGCTGCCCGACCGGGGCAGGAACCTGTTGGGGCATCCCGTCCTCGTCCGGGTAGCGCCGGCGCAGGCGCGCGATGCAGAGCATGCAGGCCGGAATCAGGAAGGCATCGGCGCTGATCCAGGCGGCGGGAGAGGCGAAGCAGGCCGCGGCATAGCCCAGGGCGGGGACGAGGAAATAGGCCACGCCCACGCGGGCCGCCATCTCCAGCACACCGGCCAGGATGGCGAAGACGCTGTAGCCCATCCCCTGGATGGAGAAGCGGACGATATTCACCAGGGACAGGGGGATGCAGAAGGCGCTGTTGATCAGGATATACTGGCTGGTCAGGGAGCGCAGCAGCTCCAGTTGCGGCTCCTTGGAATCCAGGAACAGCATGGCGCACTGGCCGGAGAAGAGCACCATGGAGAGCAGGATGGCCCCGGAGCAGATCACCCCCAGCAGGGCGCAGGATCGGATCCCCTGGCCCAGCCGCCCCAGCTTCAGGGCCCCCACGTTCTGGCCGCAGTAGGTGGCCATGGTGGCCCCCATGGCGTCAAAGGGGCAGCAGAGCAGCTGAAACAGCTTGCTTCCCGCCGCCACCGCCGCCACATAGGTGCTGCCCAGGCCGTTGACCGCGGCCTGGAGCACGATGGAGCCGATGGCGGTGATGGAGTACTGTAGCCCCATGGGCACCCCCATGATGCACAGGTGGCGGCAGGTATCCGGATCCAGCCGCCGCTCCTCCCGGGTCATCCGGAGGATGGGGTACTTCTTCCCCATATAGGCCAGGCAGGCCACGCCGGAGATCCCCTGGGACACCACCGTGGCGATGGCCGCCCCCGCCACCCCCGTGTGGAACCACAGGATGAAGGCAAAGTCCAGGAAGATGTTCAGCACCGAGGACAGGGCCAGGAAGTACACCGGCGCCCGGCTGTCCCCCAGGGAGCGGATAATCCCCGCCAGCAGGTTGTAGAGAAAGGTGGTGGGGATACCCATAAAGATGATGAAGATATAGATGTATGCGCCGTCGAAGATGTCCGCCGGCGTCTGCATCACCGTGAGGATGGCCCGGCACAGCAGACCCGTGGCCACCGTGAGCACCAGGGCGAACAGGGCGGAGAGATAGGCGGCGTTGGCCACGTAGCGGCGCATGCGAACCGGGTCGTTGGCCCCCACCCGCTGCGCCACTGGAATGGCAAAGCCGTTGCACACCCCCATGCAGAAGCCGATCACCAGAAAGCTGATGGAGCTGGTGGAGCCCACCGCCGCCAGGGCGCCCGCGCCCAGCAGCTTGCCCACGATCATGGTGTCCATCAGGTTATAGAACTGCTGGAACAGCATGCCCAGCAGCGTGGGCAGCCCAAAGCCGAGAATCAGCCGCATGGGGCTGCCGGTCGTCAGATCCTTCATCATAGAGAGCACCTCGCTTCCCGCCCGGCGCGGCCGAACTTCCGCCGCGCCAAACAACGGATTATTATAGCGAGGTTCGCCCTCCGTGCATAGAGGCGTTTTTCACAAGCTCTGCCGGGGTTTTCCAAAAAATTTCAGGCAGAAATCAACGCCGGGTGCAGGGCGCAGCCCCCATCAAATCCGGCGTATTGGGGAAATATCGGGCGCAAAAATCCGATGCCTAAGATTTTGTGACTTTTTCAAATATTTGCAAAACAGACCAGACTGCACACAAGACAGTCTGGTCTGTTCCTTATCTTAATGGGATTACGGCCTTGCCGGAGGTGTTGATTACAAAAAGGGGATGTCCCCCAATGTCACTGTCCCTGCGCCAGGGTCACCTCGCCGCCGGACTCATCCGTCCCGGCCCCGGTTGTGCGGTCTACCGTGTACCAGGCCGCGGTGCTGTTGTGGTCGCCCAGGTTCTCATATACCTGGATGGTGACGCTGCCGTCCTCGTTGGTCTGGGCGGCCGCGGTCAGATTGCCGGTATCCTGGACGCCGCTCTGCTCCTTGTAGTAGGCCAGGGCCAGATCGGCCAGCTCCTGATTGCTGTAGAACCGGAAGGCATCGGAGCCCTGCGCGGAGACGTAGGTGAGGTGCTCGGTGGTGCCGTCCTCCCACTCCAGGGTGATGGTATCGCCGTCACGGCTGACCGTACAGGGTGAGGAGCTGTCCGTAGCCCCCATGGCAAAATCCGCCTCCGCCCCGTTCAGGGCGTAGGAGAAGCCCACGCCGGTGCCGTCCTCCAGGCTGGCGGTGCGGCCTGTGGTGCCGCCCTCGTCGAAAAAGTAGTACTGTCCGCCGTCGGAGAGCCAGGTTCCGGGGGTAAAAAGGTCCGGCTCTGCCGAGGGGGCGGGAGAGGCGGAGGGCGCCGCCGTGTCCTCCGGCGAAGCGGAGGGGGAGGCCGCCGGCGTGGGGGTGCCGGTGCCGCCGGGGCCGCAGGCGGCCAGCAGCACGGTCAGGGAGAGGGACAGGCCCAGAAGGCCCGTCAGATATCTGGATTTTATCATTGCAAATCACCTCGTCTGGTTTTGCCCAGCTTTCTTCGGTATTCATCGGGGCGGCCCGGATGGGCGCGGCCTCAATGATGCCCTGTTATAGCATCGCCCCGGTATTCTGTCAACCAGGTTCCGCCATTCTTCATAGAAAAGACAGGTTTTGTTCACAGACTGTGCACACTCCGGCCGGAGCCGGCGTGTCCCCGCGGCCCGGATAATTTAATTCCCGTTTAACAATGGGGCGGGAAAATGTGCTATGATACGGTGCAGAGGCGGCCCGGCCATGGCGTTTTCCGCACCTGTGTGTTATAATGTTCTGACCGCGGGAAGCGACGGCCCATTCAGGCCCAAAAGGAGAGTCAGCCATGATTCGTGAGATTTGCAGAGATGAGGCGTTCCTGGCCCGGAGGGCGGAGCCTGCCGCGCCGGAGGACAGGCAGACGGCGGCGGATCTGCTGGACACGCTGGAGCACCACCGCGAGGGCTGCGTGGGCATGGCGGCAAACATGATCGGGGTGAACAAGCGCATCATCGCCTTTGACAACGAGGGCGCCCGCATGGTCATGTTCAACCCGGAGATCATCAAAAAATCCGGCCCCTATGAGGCGGAGGAGGGCTGTCTCTCCCTCACCGGCACCCGCCGGGCCCGGCGGTGGAGATCCATCAAGGTTCGCTGGCAGAACGAGCAGTTTCAGGAGCGCATCAAGACCTTCACCGGCTGGACGGCCCAGATCATCCAGCACGAGATCGACCACTGCGACGGCATCATCATCTGAGGAGGACTGCCATGAAAGCCGCCGTCCGGGGCGGCACGCGGGACGCCGGCAGCCGGGCGCCGCGGGAGAGATGCAAGGGGGGAGCGCATGAGAGCAGAACAGGTTTCCATCGGCGGGATTCCCGCCATCCTGTACGGTGATCCCGCGGAGCGGGGCTATCTGTTCCTCCATGGGCAGATGGGCCACAAGGAGGAGGCGGAGGCCTTCGCCCGGGCAGCCTGCCCCAGGGGGCATCAGGTGCTGTCCATCGACCTGCCCGGCCACGGGGTGCGCCAGGGCCGGGGCGAGGAGCTGGCCCCGTGGACGGCGGTGCCGGATATCCGGGCCGCGCTGGACTGGGCGGAGCGCCGCTGGGAGAGCATCTCCCTCCGGGCCACCAGCATCGGGGCCTATTTTGCCTTGCTGGCCTTTGCCAATCCGGCCCGCGCCCTGCTGCTCTCCCCCGTGCTGGACATGGAGGGGCTGATTCTCACCATGATGAGCGGGGCCGGGGTGTCGGAGGCCCAGCTGCGGGAGCGGGGGGAGATTGCCGACGCTCTCGGCCGGCCCCTGTCCTGGAAATACCTTTGCTGGGTGCGGGAGCATCCGGTGTACCGCTGGGCCTGTCCCGTCCGCATCCTCTGGGGGAGCGGGGACAATATGACGCCCCGGGAGGCCGTGGAGGCCTATGCCCGGCGGCAGGGCGCCCGGCTCACGGTACTGGAGGGCGGGGAGCACTGGTTCCACACCCCGGAGCAGCTGGCCGCGCTGAAAAAATGGGAGGAGACGGAGTGTTGAATCCGGAAGAATCCCCGATCCCAGACCTTTCACGTCGAATCAAGCTTTTTTTGAAACTTTTTTCAAATCTCAAAAAGTTCAGCAGCCTGTCGAAAAGACTTTTTCGGCAGGCTGCTTTGTCAGCTGACCCCGGAATATCCGGTGCGGGGCATATCAGGATGCCTGCAGGGCAGGCATCGGCGCGGGGCGGTTCCCGGCCGGGCGTTTTCCGTGTTCCCGGTGGCGGAGAAATAGGCAATCAGCACGGAACCGGAATCCTCTGCGGCGGGCGTTTCGCTTTCCGCCGGCTCCTCAGCTAGTTCTTCCGCGGGTGTTTCCGCATCTGTGGAAGCAGGCGTTTCTTCCGCTGTGGAGCCGCTGACGGATGCCGGCGGCTCCGGGGTGTTTTCTTGATTTCCGGCGCTGCCGCAGGCGGCCAGGGACAGGGCCATTGCCAGGGCCAGAAGCAGAGAGAGCCATTTTTTCACGGGTCAAACCCCTCCTTTTTTACTGTTCAAACCGGATGCCGTGGAGCCGGTACACCTCGTTGACGCTGGACACATCCAGAATGAGGCTGCGCCCCAGATCCAGGGCCTGGATCTGCACCATGTCCGCCGGGGAGAGCCGGAAGTCGTCCACGGCGAAGTTCTCCTGAATGCGCTGGGCGTGGACGGACTTGGGAATGGCGATGATCCCCTCCTGCCGCAGCCACCGCAGCACCGTCTGTGCGGGCGTCTTGCCGTACTGCGCCCCGATGGCGGAGAGAACCGGATGCCGGAACACGCCGTTCATGCCCTCCGCAAAGGGCGCCCATGCCATGGGCCGGATCTGGTACTGCTCCATCAGCCGCCGCAGCGCCCGCTGCTGGCAGAAGGGGTGCAGCTCGATCTGGTTCACCGCCGGAACCACCTCATGGCTGAGGATCAGGTCGCAGAGCCGGTCGGGCAGGAAGTTGCACACCCCGATGGCCCGCACCTTCCCGGCCCGGAGCAGCTCCTCCATGGCCCGCCAGCTCCCGTGGTAGTCCCCGAAGGGCATGTGGATCAGGTAGAGATCCAGGTAGTCCGTCCCCAGGTTCTCCAGCGTCTTGCCGAAAGAGCGCAGGGTTCTGTCATATCCCGCGTCCTGGATCCAGACCTTGGAGGTGAGGAACACCTCCTCCCGGGCAAGGCCGCTCTCCCGAACCGCCTCGCCCACCGCCCGCTCGTTGCCATAGCAGGCCGCCGTGTCGAGCAGCCGGTACCCCGTCTCCAGGGCGGTCAGGACGCTCTCTTTGCAGACGGACTGGTCGGTCACCTGAAAGACGCCCAGCCCCTGCTGCGGCATCTCCACGCCGTTGTTCAGCCGAATCATTTCCATGCTCTTTCACTCCTGCCCCTCTGTCTTCTTCTGCAGCTCATGCCGCAGGTAGTCCAGCCGCTCCAGCTGGCGCTCCCGGAAGTGGATGTCGTCCAGGGCGGCCTTCCGCTTTCGGTTGAGCATGTTCAGACGCGTCAGACCGGAGTCCTCCGCCTCCAGCAGCAGGCGCATATAGGCCTCCACCTCCTCCGAGGTGAAGCCGACGTCGTGCAGCGTCATCACCATGCTCAGCCGTTCCAGATCGGTGTCATCATACTGCCACGCCCCCATGACCTTTTTTACCGCGCCGCACAGCCCCCAGCTCTCATACTCCCTGAGGATTTTCATGGGAATCTGGTAATGCTCGCTGGCCTCCTGTATTGTCATGCCCTCACTCCCAATCGTCAAAATCAGCCCCGTCCTGCCCGGCAGAAAAAGAAGGCGCCCCTGTCAGGACGCCTTCATTCTAAAGCGGCGGGAGATAAATGTAAAATACTTATGGTGTATCCACATAAATGCCTTTTTTGCATATCTGATCCACCAGGAAGCGGCGTCCCCGGCCTTGCCGGCCCGCCGCTTAAAAATGCCCATTCTCTATGTTTCAGGATAGAAAATAGGTATTAAACATCTGAGTATTTTTGTGCTATGCTGACAGTACACAGGAGGAGGCGTGCAGGCAGTGAAAACAACTGTTTTAGGGAGGAAGAGCCCCCTGGCCGTGCCCGCGGTGGGGCTTGGCTGCATGGGCATGGTATCCGCCTATCCCCCCATTCCGGATCGGCGGGATATGGTGCGCTTTGTCCGGGAAGCTGTGGGCCAGGGCGCCGCGTTCTTTGACACAGCGGAGGTCTACGGGCCGTATACCAGCGAGGAGATCCTGGGCGAGGCCCTGGAGGGCGTCCGGGATCAGGTGGTGATCGCCACAAAATTCGGATTTGATATTCAGGACGGAAAATCTGTGGGTCTGGACAGCCGGCCCGAAACCATTCGGAAAGCGGTCGAGGGATCCCTGAAACGACTGCGGACGGATCACATTGATCTGCTCTACCAGCACCGTGCGGATCCCAAGGTGCCGGTGGAGGCGGTGGCGGAGACCGTGGCACGGCTGATGGAGGAGGGCAAGGTGCTCCACTGGGGCATGAGCGAGGTGTCCATCCGCACCATCCGAAAGGCCCATGCCATGGTGCCTCTGACCGCGATCCAAAACGAATACTCGATCTGGTATCGGGAGGCGGAGAAGGAACTGCTCCCCACCCTGGAAGAACTGGGCATCGGGCTGGTCTGCTTCTGCCCCCTGGGGCGGGGCTACCTCACCGGAACCCTGGACGCAGGCCGGAAGTTTGACGCGGCGGATGTCCGCGCCGGAATGCCCCGCTTTCAGAGCGCCCAGGCACTGGACGCCAATCAGGAGATCGTGGCGTTTGTAGAGCGCCACGCCGCCGAGAAACAGTGTACTCCTGCGCAATTTGCTCTGGCGTGGATCATGGCCCAGAGGGACTGGATCGTTCCCATTCCAGGAACCACCAAGCTGCACCGGCTTCAGGAAAATCTGGCCGCTGACCAGGTGACCTTTACCGCCGGGGAGATGCGGAGGCTCAACGGAGAACTGGATCAGATCGTCGTGACAGGCGACCGATACAATGCCCAGCAGAACAGCTTGACCGAGCAATAAGACAGCGGACAAAAAGAATGGAGGATACGGATGAAATACACGCAGTTGGGCAGCTCAGACTTGAAGGTATCCCGCATCTGCATGGGGTGCATGGGCTTTGGCGATGCCTCCAACGGTCAGCACAGCTGGACTATTGACGAGGCGCACTCCCGGGAGATCATCAGGCGCGGTCTGGAGCTGGGCGTCAACTTCTTCGACACCGCCATCGGCTACCAGAGCGGCACTAGTGAGCAATATTTGGGGCGGGCCCTGCGGGACTTTGCCTGGCGGGAGGAAGTCGTGGTGGCCACCAAGTTCCTCCCCCGCACCAACGAGGAGATCGCCGCAGGTATATCCGGCCAGGCGCACATTCGCCGGATGCTGGAAAAGAGCCTGCAAAACCTGGGCATGGACTATGTGGATCTGTATATCTACCACATGTGGGACTACCAGACCCCGCTCTATGACATTCTGGACGGTCTCAGCCAGATGGTGAAGGAGGGCAAGACACGGTATGTCGGCATCTCCAACTGCTTTGCCTGGCAGCTTTGCAAGGCCAACGCTCTGGCAGAAAAAGAGGGCTTTGCCAAATTCGTCTCCGTGCAGAGCCACTACAACCTGATCTTCCGGGAGGAGGAGCGGGAGATGGCGCCCTTCTGCCGGGAGGAGAACATCGCCATGACGCCATACAGCTCTCTGGCCGGCGGCCGGCTGTCCAAGCACCCCGGTGAGATCTCCAGGCGGCTGCAGGAGGACAGCTATGCCCAAATGAAGTATGGCGGCATGGCGGCTCAGGATGCGCCCATCATCCGGCGTGTGGCGGAGCTGGCTGAGCGGCATGGCGTCTCCATGACCGAGGTATCCCTGGCCTGGCTGCTCACCAAGGTGACCGCTCCGGTGGTGGGGGCCACCAAGCTCCACCACATCGAGGGCGCCGCCAAAGCGGTGGATCTGGAGCTGACCGACGAGGAGTGCGCCTATCTGGAGGAGCCCTATGTCCCCCATCCCCTGGTGGGCGTCATGGCCCAGAACACGCCGGCCGCCGCCAGAGAAGCGCACGTGTGGTCTACAGGGGCGCAGAGCACCGTATGACCAAACAATCCGCCGGGCTCTGGTGAGCCCGGCGGATTTCTTTTCAAGGCCCGCGTTTTCCCGCGCAGGAGCCGTTGAAAGCGATATTCCCTAATGGAATAAAAGACTCACCGCAAACAGTATCCCACTTGCGACTGACTAAGGTGCCACACAAATCTGGATATTTTTAGGCATACAGATGCCAAGCTTCTGTCCGTCGGCGCTCTGGTCGGTGATCAAAGCCTTGGCGCAGCTGGAATCCATTTCCGCCGAGCATTTGAAATACCGAAGGGCGGAGGCCGCCTTCGGCGACCGGAGCCCAAAAAGAAAGGACTTCCAGATAGGAAGTCCTTTCTTTTTGGTGCGCGAGGCGGGACTTGAACCCGCACGTGCGTAATGCACACTAGAACCTGAATCTAGCGAGTCTGCCAATTCCACCACTCGCGCAACGGAGCACTCTCTTCAGTGCGGGATTTATGATACCACATAATTCGTGGGTTGTCAACTTTTTTTGCCGGATACTTTGATGAAGATAACTGCAGCGGGCAGCGGCCCTGCATGGCATGTTCCGCATTTCGATCTTTTAACCTGACGGCAGGAACTGTTTTTATACGGACTTTTAAGTAAGGAAGAATTATGTTGTGGCACCTCCGCTACAGTTATCGGCCGATATGCCTGCCCGTTAACTCAAAAGCAAAAAGGCGGAGCATCCATACTGGATGCTCCGCCTTTTTGGGGCAGAGCCCCGCTCTGGCGCAGCGGGAGGGATTCGAACCCTCGTGGGATTGCTCCCAAACTGATTTCGAGTCAGCCCCGTTATGACCACTTCGATACCGCTGCATAAATTCGGGCCATTGGCCTGGCCAATTGCCGTATGTATTAGGATACCCTATTTTTATATTCTTGTCAATATTGCAGGATGGGCAAAAATGGGTTATAATCAACTGAACTGAGCTTGATCTGCCTGCGAGTAGACGGAAGGGAGCAGCATGGAAGAATTAAAGCGTCGGATTTTGAATGAGGCGGTGGTGGGCGAAGGGGACATCATCCACGTGGACATGTTTCTCAACCACTGCATGGATATGGGCCTGATGGAGCGGATGGGCGACGCGCTGGCCAAGCGGTTCCGGGGGGAGAAGATCACCAAGGTGCTCACCGCGGAGAGCTCCGGCATCGCCCTGGCCTGCTTTGTGGCCCGGGCTCTGGGCGTCCCTGCGGTCTATGCCAAACGCTTCCGGACGGGCTATATCGACCCGGAGGTCTACACGGCGGAGACCCATTCCTTTGCTCTGGACAAGACCTACACCCTCCGTGTGTCCAAGAAGTACCTGACTGAGGATGACGTGGTGCTGGTGGTGGACGATATTCTGTCCAACGGCCAGGCCGTCCTGAGCCTGCTGGAGCTGGTGTCCAAGGCCGGCGGTGAGGTGGCCGGCGTGGCTGTCGCCATCGAAAAAGCCATGCGGGACGGCGGACGGGTTCTGCGCCGGATGGGGGTGCGGGTGGAGGCCCTGGCCACCGTGGAGCGGGTAGAGGGCGACCGGATTATTCTGCAGTAGGGGAGAATGCCTGTGCTGAACCAAGAGAGCTTTGATGAGATCACCAGAGCCAATGCCTTCGCCCTCTTCAATGGAATTCATACCAACCAAACCGGAGAGAATGTGGCGGAGGCATATCTGGAAATGGGCCCCAACAGCCTGAACCCCTATGGCGTCCTCCACGGCGGGGCCTACTATACGCTGGCCGACTGTGCCGCCGGCGCCGCTTGCCGGACAGACGGGCGGAAATATGTGACCCTCCACGGCAGTCTGGATTTCATCCGTTCGGCAAAGGAGGGGCGTGTCACCGCCCGCGCCGAGGTGAAGCACCGTGGCCGCACCACCTGCCTGGTCTCGGTGGAAATCTCCGGCCCGGACGGCACGGTGTACGCCAGCGGTCACTATACCTTCTTCTGTACGGGACAGATGCCGGCACACGGCAGCACCGCCCCATAAATTCTCTCCCCCGTTATATGCCAGCAGGCGCCCATGGAGAATCCATGGGCGCCTGCTTCCGTCCGGGGCTCTATGCTTCCGCTCCGGAGAGAAGGGCCAGCGCGTCCCCGATGTCGGCGGAGATCTCGATGCCGCGCCGCCGCAGGCCCCGGGGGACAAAGGACTCCCCCCGGTTGATGCAGGCATAGACCGCGTTTCGGTTGTGCATCGTCATCTGCCAGAAGGGGTACTTGATGATCACCGGGGTGTTGCCGCCCACACCCAGCTCCAGGAACAGCACCCGCGCCCCCCGGTGTCGCCGGAGAAACTCCGCGTACCGCCCGGCGGCCGCGTGCCAGCCCGCGTCCTCCACAAAGGTGCCGTCACACCGCAGGTTCATGGTCATGGGGCGGCCGCACCTGGGGCAGCGGGGCACCAGCTCCGGGGGCACCCGCATATCCCGCTGCTCCGCCGCCATGCGGCGCACGGTCTCCTCGTTGTCGTAGGTCTCCTGGTGGCAGGGCTGGGAGCACTGCCACAGACCATAGTCCCCCTGGGTGTAGAACAGCCGCTTCTTGTCGAAGCCCGCCATCTGGAACTGGTGATCCACGTTGGTGGTGAGGACAAAGCAGTCCCTCTCCCCCACCAGGGCCAGCAGGGCCTCATACACCGGGCGGGGTGCCTTTTCATAGCGGTTGAGCAGAATCTGGCGGCTCCACCAGGCCCAGTACTCCTCCAGGCTTTCAAAGGGGTAGAAGCCGCCGGCATACATATCCGGGATGTGGTATTTGGCGATAAAGTCTCCAAAGTGCTCCTCAAACCGCGCCCCGTCGTAGGTCAGCCCCGCCGAGGCGGACAGGCCCGCGCCCGCGCCCACCACCACGGCATCCGCCCGATTCAGCGCCTCCCGCAGGCGGTCAACCGCCTCCGAGCAGGCTCCGGTAGATACGCTCGTCAAGCTCCTGGAAAACATTGAAGATCACCCTCTGGATGGAAGTATTGCGGCGGAGGAAACCGGTAACGGTGTCCACCGCAATCCCGGCGGCCTCCCGGTTGGGGAAGCGGAACTCCCCGGTGGAGATGCAGCAGAAGGCCACGCTGTGCAGGCCGTGCTCCGCCGCCAGCTCCAGGCAGGCGCGGTAGCAGGAGGCCAGCTCCCGCCGGTTCTCCCCGGTCACCCGTCCCCGTACGATGGGCCCCACGGTGTGGAGCACGTAGCGGGCGGGCAGGTTGTAGCCCTCTGTCAGCCTGGCCCGTCCGTTGGGCTCCGGGCGGCCCTGCTCCGCCATGATGCGGCGGCACTCCTCCCGGAGCTGGAGCCCCGCCGCCGAGTGGATGGCGTTGTCAATGCAGCCGTGGCAGGGGGCGAAGCAGCCCAGCAGTCCGCTGTTGGCGGCGTTGACAATGGCGTCCGCCCGCAGCCGGGTGATGTCCCCCCGCCAGAGTACCAGCCGGGGCTCGGCGGGAACGGCGGGCAGGGCGGCCCCGTCCACCACGCCCCGCGCCTCCCGTTCGGCGGAGAGCAGGGCGTCCTGCACCGCCAGGAAGTCCGGCGCCAGGGGCATGGGCGGCCGCACGTTCATCAGGGCGCGGAGCAGCCGCCGCTGGGCGGCCTCGTCCGCGGGGCATTGTGCCGCCTCCTCCTGATACTGGGGCAGCTCGGCCAGCAGCCTCCGGTTGAGAAATTGGATCTGTTCCATGCGGTTCACGGCTCCGTCCCCCCTATCCCAGCCGCACCACCGCCTGCACCGGGCAGTGTGCAAAGCAGCTGCCGCAGTGGAGGCAGTTCTCCGGCCGGATCACATAGGGGCTGCCCGGATCGATGGCCTCCTGGGGGCACACCCGCCGGCAGGCGCCGCAGCCGATGCAGGCGGCGGAGATCTCATAGCCCTTGGGGCGGATCTGCCCCCCGCCCACCGCATAGCTCTCCCGGAAGATGGGGCTGACCCCCAGGTTGAAATACTCAATGATGAAGTCCCGGATGCAGAAGATGATCCCGATGTCCCGGGTATCCCCGGGGTAGACGTTGGACAGATAGGGCTGCTCCTCAAAAATGAGATCCCGCCATTTCTCCTGCTCCTCCGCCGGCACTGGCCTTGCCGTCCCCGACAGGCGGAGCATCTCCTTGTACCTGGTATAGCCCAGCACCTGCACCCGGCCGTCCCGCAGCAGCTCCCGGCAGAAGTTCTTGCCCCGGGCGGTGAAGAAGTAGAGGGCGTTTTTCTCGTAGTGGATGGCGCTGATGTTGCGCACCTGGGGCCCGCCCGATTCGTCCACCGTGGCGAAGGCCAGCACCCCCACATAGCCCAGCTTTTTCAGACAGGTTTCCGCGTCCATGCCGTCATGCCTCCTCCGATTCCACAATGCGGATGCGCCCGTCCCGGACGGGCTTTGGGCCGGGATAGGGCCCGTCCGCATAGCCCAGCAGGACGAAGCACCGGGGGATATAGCCCTCCGGGATGCCCCACGCCTGCATCAGCGCTCTCCCCTCCGGGTGGTCAAAGGTCTCCTCCGCCCGGGCCACGATGCAGGAGGAGATGCCCAGCGCACAGGCCGCCAGCGCCATGTTCTCCGCGCAGCAGAAGGCGTCCGGTATGCTGTAGAGGAAATCCTCCTGGGCGAACACCACGCACACCGCAGGCGCGCCGTAAAAGCCGTTGCGGATGGACGGGTCATCGATGGCGCTGGGCTGCTCCCGGGAGACAACGCCGCCGGCAAGGCGGCTCCGGTCAAACCGGGCCAGGTTCCAGCGCCCCAGGCGCCCGGCCAGCGCCCGGCTGCGCACCCCGCAGAGGATCGTCCGCTGCCCGCCGCCGGCGTTGGGGGCGCAGGCACCGGCCTCCAGGATCTGCCGCAGGGCCTCCTCCGGGATCTGCCTGTCCCGGTACTTCCGGATGGAGCGGCGGCGGTGGATGGCCTCCAGCGCGGTCATGCCCCCACCTCCTTCCAGCACTGGAGATCCGGGGCGTACATGTCCCCGTGGTAGCCGGCCGCCACGGCGGGGCAGCCCCGGCAGAACCGCAGCAGCTCGCACCTGGCACACTTCTGGAAGTTCTCGTACACCCGGTACCGGTCGAACTCCGGCCCGGTGAACAGGTCGTAGAGATCGTCGGTGAGGGCGTTTCCCACCTTGCTCTCCATCCGGCGGCAGGCGTACACCGCGCCGTCGGAGAGAATGGTCAAGTGGCAGTTGCCGCAGTTGCAGCCGTCGTAGACCACCCCGTCATCGGGATACCGGCCGGGATCAAACAGGCCCTTCTCATACTGGAACAGCGTCCACAGGTGATCCTTCAGGTTGAAGGTGGTTTCGCACCCCTCCGCCTCGTAGTGCTGAAACTTCTCCCAGCACTGCTCCAGCATGTCCCGGTACTCCTCCGGGGAGCAGCACACGTCCCGGTCTTTCTGAGAGGGGCAGTAGCGGGCAAAGGCGAAGATGTCCGCCCGATGGGCCACCACCTCGTCCACCAGTGCCGGGATATCCTGCACATTCCAGCGGGACACCGTGGTCATGATGGCCGAGTCGATGCCCGCCTCCCGCAGCATGGGGATGGCCGCCATGGTGGCGTCGTAGGAGCCGGGCTGCTGGCGGATGCCGTCGTGGGTCTCCCGCAGGCCGTCCAGGGAGAGCTGATATTTCCGGCAGCCGCAGTCCTTCATCCGGCGGCAGGCCTCCGGCGTCAGGTGGAAAGGGTTGCCCATGATGGTGAAGGGGATGTCCGCGATGCGCAGAATCTCCAGCAGCGTCCAGAACTGGGGGTGGAGGATAGGGTCGCCGCCGGTGATGTAAAAGTAGGGAAGCCGCCCCGCCTTCTCACAGAAGGTCTGGCAGTTCCGAATCACCGTCAGCATGTCCTCCAGGGCCATCTCCTGAAACCTGGCGTGGCTGCCCAGGGCGTAGATATAGCCGTGGCGGCACCGCTGGTCGCAGGCCTCGGTGATGTGCCACTGAAACGCAAAATACTCCATGTCTGATCCCTCGCTTGGAATTGCGTCCCCGCGGGCCGGGGCCCGCGGGGAGGTCTGGCTGTATCCTTACTTCTTGTCGCCGCTGCCGCAGGCCGTTCCGCAGGCCGCGGGCTTCTCATCCCGATCCCTGCCGAGGCTGAACAGATTCTTCAATGACATGATAAAAACCTCCTTGTGCGGCGTGTGCCGCTCCTGATAACCGGATTGTAGCAGTCCTTCCGTCTTTTGAAAAGTACGCACAATAATGTGCTATAGTTACCGGCTGGTAACAATTGAGCGGTTTCCGGCGGGTAACCATTCAGGAGCCCCAGTGCTTTGCGGCCCGCGGCCGGCCGGGAAAAATCTTTACCTCCCGCCGGACGCGGCCCCGGCGTGCAGCGGCACCAGCTTGTCGGCCAGGCCGTCCAGGAAGGCCCGGTCGTGCTCCACCAGAAGCATGGCGGGGTGATATGCCTGCAGCAGCCGCTCCAGCTGCATGCGGGAAAACACGTCGATATAGTTCAGCGGCTCGTCCCACACGTACAGGTGGGCGCTCTGGCACAGGCTGCGGGCCAGGAGCACCTTCTTCTTCTGCCCGGCGCTGTAGTCGGCCATGTCCTTGTCAAACTGGGCCCGGGAGAAGTCCAGCTTGCGCAGGATGGCCTTGCACAGGGTCTCGTCCACGCCGCTGTCCCGGATAAAGTCCCGCAGGGAGCCCCGCAGGAAGGAGGCGTCCTGGGGCACCCAGGACACCACCAGCCCGGAGGCCAGGGCAAACAGGCCGGTGTGGGGGATGTCCTCCCCGCAGGCCAGCTTGAGCAGGCTGGACTTGCCGCAGCCGTTGCGGCCGGTCAGGGCCGCCACCTCCCCCCGCTCCACGGTGAAGGAGACGGGGGCGCACACCGGGCCGCCCCCGTAATCGGGGGCGGCCTCTTTCACCTCCACCAGCCGGGCCTTGGGGTGTGTGAGGGGGTGGAGCTTCAGCTCCTCCGCCAGCTCGATGTTTTTCAGCAGGGCGGATTTGGCCTGTACGGCCTCCTCCCGGCGGGCCTGGGCGGCCTTGGAGCGCTTCATCATCTTGGCGGCCTTGTGGCCGATGTAGCCCCGGTCGGGCCGCAGGCCGGCGTTCCGGCTCCCCTTCTTGCTGGCCTCCACCCGGTCGGACCAGGCGGCAGTGCGCCGGGCGGCGTCCTCCAGCCGGCCGATCTCCTTTTTCAGGCGGCTGTTCTCCGCCCGCTCCCAGTCGTCCCGGGCCTGCTTGTCCCGCCACCAGGCGGAGAAGCCGCCCTGCCGCACCTCCACGTCCTTTTTGTTGATGGCGGCGATGTGATCCACGCAGCCGTCCAGGAAGGCCCGGTCGTGGGAGATGAGCAGGAAGCCCTCCTTCCGGGACAGCCAGCGGCTCACCAGCTGCCGCCCCTCCAGATCCAGATGGTTGGTGGGCTCGTCCAGCAGGGGGAAGGCGCCCTCCCGCAGGAAGAGGACGGACAGGAGCGCCTTCACCTGCTCCCCGCCGGAGAGGGTGGAAAAGGGCCTGTCCAGCACTCCCTCGTCCACCTCCAGAGCGGCCAGCTCCCTGAGGAGCCGCCACGCCTCCAGGCCGGGCGCCAGCTCCTCCAGCACGGCGCGGGTGTCCGCCTCCGGATGGGCCACCCTGGGCGGGAAATACTCCAGCTCCGCCGGCGCGGAGATGGCGCCGCTGTACTCGTACTCCCCCAGGAGCAGCCGCAGCAGGGTGGTCTTGCCCCGGCCGTTGCGGCCCACCAGGCCCAGCCGCCAGCTGGTGTCCAGCCGGAGATTGAGCCCCTCAAAGACGTTGTCAGAGCTGCCGGGATAGGCGAAGGTCAGATTGCGAATCTCAATGAGAGACATGGTGCATCACCTCAATATGCAAAAATGGGCGCAGGAGGATCCGGCCTCCCGCGCCCACTTTGTCCAAAAAGGGTGCAAAAAAGGGGAAGCGCGCTCACATAACCCTCCTGCCGGCGCACGACGAACCGGACGGCCCCAGGGGCCGCCTCCGCGTGCATGGACAGTTCAGGTTATTTGCGCATCTTCCCAGCTCCCATCGTTTTTTGATCGCCCACAGTATAGCAGGGCTTCCGCCGTCTGTCAACCGCCTCCGCGCGCATTTCCCCCTGCGGCGCGCATAGGATAGAGGGAGAGACCGGGAGAGGGGGCGGCGGCATGGAGCGGTTTTCCCTGGACGGCGGCCGGGGCTGGCTTACCGTCCGGGAGGAGAACGGGCGGGCGCGGATTGAAGCGGAGCTGCCCGACGACCGGCGCGGGCTGTACAAGGGCTGGCTGCTGGGGGCGCATGGGCGGGCCCTGGCGGGCACCTTTGTGCCCGAGGGGGGCGCGCTGAAGCTGCGGCGCACCCTGTCCCTGGACGAGCTCCGGCGGCAGGGGGCGTGGCCCCCCGCCGGTGCGGCCGCGGAGCTGGCCTTTGCCGCCGGAGCCGTCCCCGGGCGGGAGTCCCCCGCCCCGCCGGCGGGCTGGCAGTGGGAGCCCAGCCCCGCCAGGCGGATGGGGGAGCCCCTGCTGGCCCGGGCCGCCGGGGAGCGGCGGGCCCTGTACCGGCCGGAGGAGGGCGGCTTCTCCCTGGCCTACCCCTTTGACCCGGCGGAGCCCTTCCCCCTGACACCCCTGTTCTGCTTCGCCTCCGTCCGGCGGCTGGGCGGGGCGTGGTACGCCGTGTTCCCCTTCCGCCCCGGCGGCTGCCCCAGGCCGCCTGAGCCGGACGCGGCCGGGGATTTGTAGGTTTGTCAAACATATTGGACAGTGAATTCGTTCGGAGAAAGCCAACT
>ERZ1090860.532-NODE-533-length-22566-cov-30.501000_pt1 | contig 22566 bp, 20 predicted proteins | sample MGYA00478483_ERZ1090860 | MGnify/ENA primary metagenome ERZ1090860 (study PRJEB33644, sample SAMEA5815741) | chicken gut metagenome | biome: Chicken; feature: Gastrointestinal Tract; material: Caecum | place: Ireland | collected 2019-01-01 | study: A study of the...
ATGGTTTTTCATGAGGCGTTGAAAGCCTGTTTGTCAAGGTTCACGCCCTCGCTACCTATTTTCGTAGCAATGGAGATGATCAAGGGGATGAAGAAACACAGCAGACCTAGCCAGGCGAACAGGATATTGAAAAAACCCAGGATCAGATACAGGAGAGAGGCGATCCACAGATAATCGTACCAGTGTTTTTTCACGACTCCACCTCCCGGATCTCGATGACGCTGGCCGGACACTCCTTGGCGCACTTTCCACAGCCCACGCATTTTTCTCCCTTAACCCGCGCCATAATACCACTGACAATTTCGATAGCCTGTAACGGGCAGACTTTCACGCAGCACCCACAGGCCACGCAAGCCGACTGTTCCACTACGGCTCTACGCCGTTTTGTCCTTGTTGATTCCATAATAGCCTCCCCAAATTATATGATTATAAAATACCACATTCCTATGAGATGCTCCGTGATGAAATCACATAGTAGAACTCCTCATGGTCGGCGAGCATCTGGTTCCATATGTACCGGCAGCAGCTGAAAGTCTTCTGAAACAGCTCCTCCTGCGCCGCCGTGGGGTAGAGGGGGACCTTGATGGTGTTGTACTGGACGGCGGCCTAGGCCTGACCAGCCTCTGCTTTCCGCTTGACCACCACTGTCACCTCCCGCGCCTTGTTCCAAAGGGTGAACCTTTTGGAACAAGCAACAGAAAGCAAAATATTTTCCGTGGGGGGCTTAACTTTCCACCAAAACGACCGATAAAGTTATTGAAAGTGCTTGGAAGCAGTGCGGATTTACCTGTTCCAAAAGGTTCACTCTTTGGATCAGCAGATAAAATTTAATATTTAAAAGGAGAAGAGGATACTGTGGTGATGGCTGGGCGGGAGCGGACAGTCCAGTACAACACGATCAAGGTTCGCCTTTATCCCGATCAAAAGCAGGCGGAACTCTTCCAGAAAACCTTCGGTTGTTGCAGGTACATCTGGAACCGGATGCTTGCCGGCCATGAGCGATTTGACTATCTGCTCCACGAGCATATCGCCAACCAGAGACGCGACTTCCTGCACAAGGAGTCCAGGCGGATAGCCAACGCCTGGGACGCCGTGTGTATCCGGGACGATGATCTCAAGGCGATCTCTGATGGCTGTGTCAATGAAACCCTGGATCCAGATGCCCGCCAATGGCTCTGCCCCGTGTGCGGTATAATCCACGACCGCGACGTGAACGCCGCCGTCAACATTAAAACACAGGGGCTGGCGCTGTACCGGATGGCACAGGCCGCCTCGTAAGCACGGATAACTCCCCGTTTGCCGGCCGGAACACCGGCGCAGGCCCATGCCTCCTCTTGGGAAGCGTTGAGCAAAGCGGCAGACCATGCACCGCCGTTTTGTTCAGCGTTCCCCAATCCGTGGAGGATGTTGGGAAACGAGAGGGCGCCTCCCCCCTGGGGCCGCGCCGGAAGCCCGGGAATCTGGGCGTTCCAAATATTATGACGATGAAAAAACATCCCTGTGGTTTCATCCGGCCTCGCGAGCCGGTTGAAATAGAAGGAAGCGTGCGGCGCGGCGCAGACTGCCAAAGGCCACGGTGCCTGTGCCAGACCGCCAAACCAAGAGCCAGCGCAATGAGGGATTCGATGCGCTGAGAAGCAAATTCCCCAAATCATTTTAAATTGAAAGGAAGCAATTAAAATGAGGATTCAGCACAACATTATGGCTATGAATGCCTACCGCAACTACAACAACAACACCTCCGCTCTGAGCGCCAACCTGGAGAAGCTGTCCTCCGGCTACAAGATCAACCGCGCCGGTGACGACGCCGCCGGTCTGGCTATCTCCGAGAAGATGCGCGCACAGATCACCGGCCTGAACAAGGCCCAGGACAACGCCAAGGACGGCATCTCCCTGGTGCAGACCGCCGAGGGCGCCCTCACCGAGGTCCACGACATGCTCAACCGCATGTACGAGCTGGCCGAGCAGTCCGCCAACGGCACCTACGACGGCACCGACCGCACCCAGCTCCAGAAGGAGGTCAACAACCTCCGCACCGAGATCGACCGCATCGCCGACTCCGCCAACTTCAACGGCATCGAGCTGCTGAACGGTGATATGTCCACCGCAAATGAGCTCCAGTTCAGCAACGGAGCGCTCAGCATCTCCTTTGACTCGCAGTATACGGATGCCAACGGGGATATCCAGACCCTCGCAACCGGTGCGATCACCTTTGGCACTCTTGCGACTGCCGCGAATGCTGAGGCGAGCGCTACGATTTCTGTTAGCAATGGTAACGCCACGCTCTCTATTACTCTCGTCTCTGGTGCTTCCTACAGCGCTGCAGATATCCAGGATCTGATCAGCTCGGCGACGGTAAGTGGTGCGGTTGACGCGAATCTGGTGACCGCACTCCGCGGCGCTACCGTTGTGGGTACAGGAGTTGAAGACATTAGCACTGTTCCTGGTCTTGTCGGTGGTGGTACGGCCGGTGACCCTGATAAGGCCCTGACCCTGCAGATTGGCGACACCAGCGATGATTTCAACCGGCTGAACGTGTCCATCAAGGCCACTGACTCCAAGTCCCTGGGTCTGTCCGCGCTGGATATCTCCACCCAGGAGGGCGCGGCCAAGGCCCTGGATTCCATCAAGGCGGCCATCAACTACGTGTCCGACGTGCGCGGCACCCTGGGCGCCACCCAGAACCGCCTGGACCACACCATCAACAACCTGAGTGTGATGGAGGAGAACATCCAGGACGCCGAGTCCACCATCCGCGACACCGACGTGGCCGAGGAGATGATGGCCTACACCAAGAACAACATCCTGATCCAGTCCGCCCAGGCCATGCTGGCCCAGGCCAACCAGGTTCCCCAGGGCGTCCTGCAGCTCCTGCAGTAAGCTGAAAACGGCATAGCGGGCCGCCGAGGGCGGCGGCCCCTACAGATCTATTGTAGGGGTCGGTCCCCTGGCCGACCCGTTACCCCCGAAGCCCAGCGGCGCAAGCCAATCAGGTGCCCTATGGTGTCCTGCAGGAACCACCCATAGCCTTCCCCCCACAGGGGGGAAGGTGCCCCAGTGCGCACACTGGGGCGGATGAGGGGGCGTTGGTATGCCTCTTTTGTCCCGCACTCTCATCAGACAGCCTGCGGCTGACAGCTCCCCCCTCCCAGGGGGAAGCCTTCCTGCGGCCGCCGTGTATGGCGGCCTTACGGATTCGGGCGGATGATATCCGCCCCCGTACAACAAACAGAACCCCAGAACAGGAGGGGCCGGTTCTTCCAACCGGCCCCTTTCCTTACCCGGCGAGGAATCCTCACCGGGTAAGGAAAGGGGATACCCTCCGCAGAAAAGGAAGTGAGTATCATGTCCAAGCCTCTGCTCTCCATCGGCATGATCGTAAAAAATGAAATCCGAAGTATCGAAAGGTGCCTGAAAGCACTCCAGCCCCTGCGGGACGCCTACCCCTGTGAGCTGGTCATCGCCGACACCGGCTCCACCGACGGTACTCGGGAGGTAGCGGCAGAATACGCCGATTTCCTCTTTGACTTTACATGGATTGACGATTTTGCCGCCGCCCGCAACGCGGTGATGGATCACTGCTCCGGTACGTGGTATCTGACCGTGGACGCCGACGAATATCTGGCTCCAGACCTCTCCGGCTTCGAAAAGATTTTCCGGACCCCAGCCAAGAGCTGGCCTGATATGTATACCGTTACTGTACGGAACTATGACAGCCGGGATATGGAGCGTGCAAGTTATTCCGATTTCCTTGCCATCCGGATGGCCCGCCTGGATCTGGGTATCCGTTATCGGGGGATCATCCATGAATATCTCACCCTTCCCAGGAGGAAGCTGACCTACCAGATCTGCCCTGAGATTGTTCTTCACCACGACGGTTATGTGTTCCAGAGCAAGGCGGAGCGGGAGAAAAAGGGGGAGCGGAACCTGACACTGCTGGACAGGGTGCTGGAAGAGAACCCGGATAGTGAGCGCTGTCTGGTGGAGTGTCTGGAGTCCGCCGCCCTGTTTCCTGGTCGGGCAGTCAAATACGCCGTCCAGGGGATAGAGCTGCTGCGCCGCACAGACAGAGAGCCCCAACCCAGTTGGGATGGCATTCTGGCTGCTCGCTGCACCGCCGCAGCTCTGTCCGCCGGTCTGCCAGAGGGACCGGAGTGGCTGGACTGGGCGCTGGAACAGTATCCGATGTCTGCTCTGGTACGGGTGGATGCAGTCTATTCCGGGATCATGCACTATTTTGGAAAAAAATGGGATCAAGTCGTCCGCTTGTCCGGGATCTATCTGGGCGGCCTGAACGATGTGCGGGCGGGGCGGGTTGCCTCCTACGAGCTGACGTATACCACCTTCCAGTGCACATTTGATAGATACAGGGAAAAGGCGTTGACAGCGCTGGCCGTCGCCCTGTGCAAGCTGGATCGCAGAGCGGAGGCGCTGCCGCACCTGACAGGCTGGTCCTTTGAAAAAACATCTGCCTCTGCAGCCATCGACTGGCTTCGCGCCATGGCCCTGCTGGAGGATATGCCGGGTGCGGCGGCGGAGATGGCCCGCGCCCTTCCCCTTCTGGAGCCAGACGGAGACGACCAGTGGCGGAAGGACCGCTGGCGTGCCATCCTGCCCCTTCTGCGGCAGTTCTTCAAGCCTGGATGGGGGGCCTCCGAGGGGGCGGAGCACCCCTGGCGGCTGCTGCTGGGCTGCGAAGGCCCCCTGGGTCAGGGGGCCAAGGTGATGGCCTGCACCGGCACAGTGGAGGCCGAAGAACTGCTCGCCCAGGTGGAGGAGTGGGAGGACTTCCCGCCGGAGGCCCTGCTCCACGCCTTGACCCTGGGGGCTGGCATCCCAGCGGGGCTGTGCGCCCAGCGGCCAGATGTGCGGCTGGGGTTGATCACCGCTATGGCCCAGAGCGACCCGGACTTTGCCTTTCACATGGCGATGTACTCATGGCAAGCACCGGATAACCTGCCCCTCTTGCAGACACAGTTTGACCTTGTGGTATGCGCTGTCCAGCGCATCGCCCCTTTGAAAGAGACCGGCGAGACGGGGTTGTGCCGGGTACTGCGTGGCAAGCTGGCGAACCTGTCCAGGGAACTGCTGCCCCGACTTTACAGCCCGGAGTTACTGAAGAATCAGGCAGATTGGATTGTTCTGCCGGGCAATCACCAGTTCTGCCTCTGGCTGCTGGCGGGGGAGAAGAAGCGCTCGGCAGGGGATATTCCCGGCTATCTCCGCGACCTGCATCATGGTCTGAAACAGGCTCCTGGCATGAAGGATTTGACGGAATTTCTGCTGAACGAGGCGGAGCGGGAAGCGGCCCGGGCTGCCGCCAGCCCGGAGCTGTTGGCCCTGGCCGAGCAGGTGCGGGGCATTTTGTCCCGCTTCCCGCCGGACAACCCAGCGGTGAAGGAGCTGAAATCCAGCCCGGTCTACCAGCGGGTTGCCCCTCTGATTGAGGGCATCGAGGCCCCCGTCTTCGGCGGGCTGCCCCAGTGACGGAGGGGATGTCTATGAAAGTTGTGATTCTGGCGGGCGGCCTGGGCACCCGCATCAGTGAGGAAAGCCACCTCCGGCCCAAGCCCATGATCACCATCGGCGACCAGCCCATTCTGTGGCACATCATGAAGTATTACTCCTGCTTTGGCTTTCAGGAGTTCGTGATCTGTTGCGGCTATAAGGGCTACATGATCAAGGAGTATTTTGCTGACTACTACCTCCACCGCTCCGACGTGACCTTCGACTTCTCGGCGGAAAACCGCATGACAGTCCACAGCAACGTGGCGGAACCCTGGAAGGTGACCCTGGTGGACACGGGCCTGAACAGCCAGACCGGGGCCCGGATCAAGCGGGTGGAGAAGTACATCGGGGACGAGCCCTTTATGCTCACCTACGGAGATGGGGTGAGCACCGTGGATCTGAACGCCCTGCTGGATCAGCACCGAAAGAGCGGCAAGACCGTGACTCTCACAGGTGTGCAGCCCGGCGGGCGCTTTGGTGTGCTGGATTTGGACGAGCAGGGGAGTACCGTGACCGGCTTCCGGGAGAAGGCCCGGGAGGACGGCGGCTGGATCAATGGCGGTTTTATGGCCGCTCAGCCGGAGCTGTTCCGGTATCTGTCCGAGGACGAGGACTGCGTCCTGGAGCGGGAACCCATGGAGACCCTGGCCGCCGAGGGCAGACTGGGGGTCTACAAGCACGAGGACTTCTGGCAGTGCATGGACACCCAGCGGGACAAGATCCTGCTGGAGGAGCGATGGGAGCGTGACAACGCCCCCTGGAAGGTGTGGAGTGACTGAGCATGAATGTCCTGCATATCACCGTCCATTTGGGCGGGGGTGTCGGGAAGGCTATCGCGGGCATCGCGATTCAGGGCCAGCAGGATGCCGGTGACCGCCACAGGATCTTGCTGCTGGACGCCCCGGAAAAAGACGGATGGGTGCGGTACTGCCTGGAGAACCAGGTTTCCGTGGCGCAGTGGGATGGAAGCCCGGAGCCCTTTTCTTGGGCGGACGTGGTGGTGGTCAGTTGGTGGAATCACCCGGTGATGGCTCGGTTCCTGGCGCATTTCCCACCCGGCCCGGCGGCGCGGGTGCTGTGGTGCCATGCAAACGGCATTTATTATCCCGTGCTGCCCTTCCGCCTGGTGGACGCCTTTGACCGGGTTCTGTTTACCACGCCCTACTCCTTCCAGAACCCGGCCTGGAGCGAGGCGGAGCGGCAGGCGGTCCGGGGGGCTGCCTCCGTGGTCTACGGCATGGGGCAGTTCCGGCCGGCCGATCTCCCCCACAAGCAGTACGCCCGGAGCGGCGGGCCCTTTGTGGTGGGCTATGTAGGGACACTGAACTTCGGGAAGATCCACCCGGAGTTTGTGTCGTACTGCCGGGCGGCGTGCGAGCGGATCCCGGAGGTGCGCTTCGTCCTAGTGGGGGATCGGGATCCCGGCCTGGAACAGGCGGTCCGGGAGGCAGGACTGCTCCGACACTTTGTCTTTACCGGCTTTGTCCAGGATATCCCGGCCCGGATGCTGGACTTCGACGTATTCGGCTACCTCCTCAACCCCACCCACTACGGTACCACGGAAAATGCCCTCCTGGAGGCCATGGCCTGCGGCCTGCCGGTGGTCGCCCTGCGCCAGAATGTGGAGCAGTTTATGGTGCCGCCGGAGGGCGGCTTCCTGGTGGACGGCCCCTGGGAATACGCGGAGCGGCTGTCTTACCTCTTCCATCACCCGGAGGTGTGCGCGGAGATGGGGCGTGCCGCCAGGGACCACGTGATCTCCACCTACGATGCGGCCCGGAACGCCGCGGAGTTCCGGCGGACCTGCATGTCCGCGGCAGGGAGCACGGCGCGAAAGAAGGGGCCGGTTGCGCTGGGCCGCACCCCCTGGGAGTGGTTCCTGGCCTGCCTGAACGCGGAAGACCGCGCCCGATTCCAGGCGGTGGAGCAGGCGCTCTCGTCCAGCACCCCGGCGGGGCGGGAGCAGGCCGCTACCCTGCTCCGAGGCTGCCCGCCTATTTTCCGGGAGCGGCGCAAGAGCTCCCTGCTGCACTTTGCGGACACCTATCCGGAGGATGCCATACTGAAATCCATCGCCCAGATCATGAGACAGGAGTGAACAAACCATGGCAGAAATCAAGCCAAGTTATGATACCAAGCGGCAAAAGCTGTCCGAAGTAATCCCGCTGGACAGCCCGTTGAGTATGTATGTGGAGCCCACCCGCACCTGCAATTTCAAGTGCTTCTACTGTATGCACAGCACCCGCGGCGAGAAAGACGGCATCCTGGAGCAGACCGGCTTCCGGCTCGCCCACATGGAGATGTCGTTTTACGAAAAGCTGGTCAGGGAAATCATGGCCTTCCCCACCCAGGTCAAGCGGGTGTGCTTCTCCGGCCTGGGGGAGCCGCTGATGAATCCCCGGTTGCCGGAGATGATACAGATGCTCCGTGCCGCAGGGTTCACCGGTCGGATTGATGTGATCAGCAATGGCGCACTCCTGACTCATACGCTGACCGACGCCCTGATCTCCGCCGGGCTGGATCGGCTTCAGATCTCAATCCAGGGGCTGAACACGGAGGAGTACCTCAAAAACTGCGGTGTGGCGCTGGACGTATCCAGGCTCCTGGATGAACTGAATTACTTCCACGAAAAGAGCAGGGGAACGCAAGCTACCTTGTTTGTCAAAATCATCGACGTGATGTTGGAGGACGAGGCGGCGAAGGATCGCTTTTTTGCCATGTTCGGCGATTGCTGCGACACCATCTTTGTGGAGCATCTTGTGGTCATGGAGCAGCAGATGGGCGACCACGGGGGACGGGCCGATCACACCAGAAATCTGAACGGCGAATATGTGGAGAAGCGCATCGTGTGCGGCGTCATGTTCTATTTCCTCCAGGTCAATATCGACGGGGAGACCTTTCCCTGCTCCACCCCCGGTCTGCCCATCGCCCTTTCCATGGGGAACGCCAAGGAGAAAACGTTGCAAGAAATATGGAATGGAGAGCGCCGCCACTGGCTGATGTGCAAGAACCTGAAGGACGGCTATGCCGCCATACCGGCGTGTAGCCAGTGCTCTTCCTGCATTGCAATTGCAGACGATACAGAATATCTGGACGACTGCCGTGAGGAAATGCTGAAGCGGCTGAACCCCTGACGCTGGAGAAGTACATGGAAGGAAAAATTTTGCCTCTGGCCGGGCTGGAGCGCACCGTTCTGAAAAAAGCCATCCCGCTGGACACGCCGTATTCCGTCTACATCTATCCGACCAATTCCTGCAATTTCCGATGTGAGTATTGCGCCCACTCCCTGGGCAGAAAGGGCTTTGAGCAGAAATACGGATTTCCCATGGAGACCATGGCCCTGTCCACCTACCACAGATGTATCGACCAACTGGCGGAATTTCCGCAGCAGCTGAAAACGATTTCTCTGACCGGGCAGGGCGAGCCCCTTCTCCATCCCCAGCTTCCGGAGATGGTGGCATACGCAAAAGAAAAAGGCGTCTCCCAGCGGATCGAGTTCATGTCAAACGGCGCGCTCTTGCGTCAGCGGTTGTCGAGCGATCTGGTGGACGCCGGCCTGGACTGCATCCGCATCTCTCTGCAAGGGCTCTCTTCCGAGAAATACCGCCGGATCTGCGGCGTAAACCTTGACTTTGAGCGCCTGGTTTCGGAGATCTCCTGGCTGTACCACCACAAAAAGCAGTGCCAAGTCTTTGTCAAGATCATGGACATAGCCCTGGAGCCCGGGGAGGAACAGCGGTTCTATGAGTTGTTCCGGCCCATCGCCGACCGGGTGTATATCGAGCAGTGTCGGCCTGTCTATGCCGGTGTAGAGGCCACCCAAAATCTCCATGCGGATGCAGACCGCTATGGCAGGCGGCACGCCTCCAGGCGGGTTTGTCCGTTGTGCTTTTTTATGCTGGGCATTTTCCCCAACGGGGACGTATTCCCGTGCGAGACCATCTACCGCCCTGTCCTCCTGGGCAATGTGAATACGGACCGTCTGGTGGAACTGTGGAACAGCGGCCGGATGCACCAGTTCTGGGAGATGCAGTTGTCCGGCCGGAAGAACGAAAATCCGGGCTGTGCACAGTGCTGCGCGCCGGATGACGTTTCCCACCCGGAGGACGTATTGGACGACGAGGCGGCAATCCTGCTGGAAAGGCTGAAAAAAGAATGGGCGAATTCTCCAAAGACTCCCTGACGCCTGGCGGCGCACGCGCGGTGCTCTCTGATGCGTTGCCGCTGGACACGCCATATCTGATCCAGATGTTTCCCAGCGGTGCGTGCAACTTCCGCTGCGGCTTCTGCATCTATGCGCTGGAACGCAGTCAGAGAGGCCAACTGTCTGACTGTATGTTCATGGACATGGGGCTCTATCGGAAATGCATTGACGATATGAGAGCATTTCCCCAAAAGCTGAAAATGCTCCGCTTTGCGGCGATTGGTGAGCCTCTGCTCCACAAGAACATTGCGGAGATGGTGGCCTATGCCAAGCAGGCCCAGATTGCGGAGTCCATCGATATTGTCACCAACGGCTCCCTGCTGACCCACGCGCTGTCCGACGCGCTGATTGATGCCGGGCTGGATCGGCTGCGCATCTCCGTGGAGGGGCTGTCCGGTAAGGACTACCGGAAAAATGCGCAGGCAGAGGTGGACTTTCCCCGGCTTGTCGAGCAGATCGGGTACTTTTATACCCACAGCAAAACCACTCACGTGTACATCAAGATCATCGACTACATGGTGCAGACACCGGAGCGGCAGAGGCGGTTTTTCGAGCTGTTCCAGCCGGTCAGCCACTCCATCGCCATCGAGCACCTGACCCCCACCATCCCAGAGATCGACTACGGCAGGCTCTCCGGCGGGCAGGCCAACGACCTGCCGCAGAACGGCGGGAAGCTGCTCCAGGCGGAGGTCTGCCCCCAGGGGTTTTATATGATGCAGATCAACCCGGATGGGAAGGTGGTCCCCTGCTGTTCCATGAAGTATCCCGCTGTTTTGGGCGACGTCCACTACGCCTCGGTCCCGGAGCTGTGGAACGGCTCCGCCTTTCAGCACTTCCGCCTGGAGATGCTGCGCTCCCGCGCCGCCGCCAGCCCGGTCTGCCGGGACTGCAGCCTCTACCGCTACGACCTCCACGAAGAGGACGTGCTGGACGCACAAAAGGAGCGGATTGCGGAGGCGATCTTACATTCCATGGGAAAGGACGCTGACAGATGAGATCCATTTGGGAGGATACCCGCGAGGGAACCTATGAGTCCTTTGCCGAGGTTAAGGACTGCTATGACGCCCTGACGGACGACCTGTCCCGCAGGGTATTCCTGGCCAGGATGGCCTTTGATCTGGGGGAGTGGGACGGCTATCTGGAGCTGATCCGCTGCTCGGGGCTGATGCCGGAGGAGGAGATCCACGCCAACTTCGCATGGGTGGACGAGTTTGCCCGGACGCAAAAGCCCGTCTATATCTATGGGGCCGGGCAGTTTGGCGGCCATACCTGCCGGATGTTGCAGCGGAAGCACGTCAACATCGCCGGCTTCTTTGACCGCAACGCCACCAACATCGGCACGCGCTGCGGGCTACCGGTGCTGGCGCCGCCCACCGGAGAGGGGAAGGGGGATTACCACATTTTTGTATCCCTGTCCCTGCCGGTCGATGAGATTGCCGCTTCGCTGCACGGCAGGGGGGTTCCGGAGGAGCTTGTCCTGAACCGGTCCACGTTCCGGCTGGACGCCGAGCACCAGTATTTTGACTTCCCGCAGTATTACCGGGGGGATGGGGCGTTTGTCGATGCAGGTTGCTTCGACTGTGACACGTCCATCCGGTTTTCGGCATGGTCTCAGGGCAGCTATCAGAAGATTCTGGCCCTGGAGCCGGATCCGGTCAATCTGAAGCGCGCCCGGGACAACGCGGCGCTTCATCAGGTCCCGCGGATTGAATTTTTGCAGGCCGGCCTGTGGAACGTCACGCAGGATGGATGCTTTGGCGCATTGGGAAATGACAGCAGCCGCATCGTCGAATCCGGCGGGGAGCGCATACAGCTTCTGGCCCTGGACGACGTGATGGCAAAAGACCGCCTTGCCTTTCTAAAGATGGACATAGAGGGCGCGGAATGGAAGGCCCTGGAGGGCGCGGAACACACCTTGAAACGGGATCAGCCGCTCTGCGCGATTTCCGCGTATCACAAGCCGGGCGATCAGATTGCGCTGATGCAGTACCTGAAATGCCTGGTCCCAGAATACCGTTTTGCACTCCGGCACTACACCACGCTGGCGATTGAAACCGTGCTATATACCTTCATCCCGCATTCTGGTATCGGCTGACATCCACGCCAGACGTGTACAATTCCAAACTGTGCCTTGAGATCGATGGATAAGATTAGTGCCGATGTTGGGACAATCAAGCGCAACTTCGGATTTGGATGCTAATCCTGGTGCGTATAAAATATGCCCGCATCATCGTTGCTTAAAATTCGGATGGGGAGCCTGATGGGAGTATGCAGGAAGAAATTATCATAATCGACACGGATGCGGGTATTCCGCCACAGACATCCGACAGCCTGATCGAAGGGCGCCGCAATGTGTCGGCGTTGCTGAACCGCTTCCACTCCGCACAAGTGACAATCCAGATCCAGGCATATAACCGGCTGGAGAAGACCCGGGCCTGTGTGGAGAGTGTGCTTCAGTATACGGATGGCGTGGACTATGAGCTGCTTCTGGTCGACAACGGTTCCACCGACGGTACCTTGGACTACTTCAAGTCGGTGCCCTATCCAAAGAAGCGCATCATCCATGTGACCAAAAATCTCGGTGCCGCATTTCCAGGATTGCTGCTGTCTGTAGATCAACTGGCATCCTATACAGCAATTTTGGGGAACGACATCGTGGTTACAGAGAACTGGCTCTCCAATATCCTCCGTGGGATGGAGGCAGACGGGCGCATCGGGATGGTGTGCCCAGTATTCTCTAACACCAGCAACCTCCAGCAGGTGAATCTGCCCTTCGCCAATCCCGAGGAGATGCAGCGGCAGGCGGCGGCCTTCAACCGGCCGGACTTCTCCAAGTGGCAGGAGCGCCTGCGCCTCATGACACCAATGGTGGTATTCCGCCGGGAGTGCCTGCTGGCCATCGGGTTGCCTGTAGGCGATGTGGGCTTTTTCCACGACTTCGCGGATGACGATATGACTTTCCGGGTCCGCCGGGCTGGCTATCAGGCGATGCTAGCCGGGGACACCTGGGTACACCACAACCACGATGTCAACCACGGCGCGGACAAGGACCCGGAGGAATTCTGCCAGTCCCTCCAGATCGGGCAGGAGAACTTCCGGGAGAAATACTTCGGGGTGGACGCCTGGGAGGACGTCAACAACTTCTGGATGGACATTACCCCGCACATCCCCGAGCCGGGGCAGAAGGGGCACAAGGCGGTCCTGGGTGTCGACGTTAAATGCGGCACCCCGATTCTCGACGTCAAAAATCGCCTGCGGAATTTTGGGATCTACGATGTGGAGCTGTCCGCCTTTACCCAGTCCGCCAAGTACGTGGTGGATCTGAACACCATCTGCCGGGGGATTGTGGCCTGCGACCGGGAGGAATTCCTGTCCGACCAGTTTTTGCCGGAGTATTTCGACTACATTGTGGTGGACCGCCCCATCAACCGATACCACGAGCCGCAGAAGGTCATCAACGACCTGGCGCGCCTGTTGAAGCCGGGGGGGGTGCTCCTGCTCCCGCTGCTGAACACCTTCTCCTTCCGGGAGTATCTGTACTGTCAGGGGAACCACAGCCTGTATAACAGGGAGTTTGCCTACCACATCCCCCCAGAGGCGCTGCAGGCCGCCCTGGCCGCCTTTGGGTCTGTCCGGTTCTGCCATCCGCGCTATACGAGGCTGAACCAGAAGGATCAGGATTTTCTGCGCACCAGGCTGCCCCAGGGCCTCACGGAGCAGCAGCAGGGGGACGCTCTCACCAGGCTGTTGACCGACCGGTATATTTTTTGCGTAAAAAAAGCGTGATCTAGGTGATTGAGAGATGAAATATTGTATTGTCATGCCACGGCTGACCGAAATAGAGGAACAGGCATACCAGTTTCCAATTGGCATTGCCTATGTTTCATCCAGCCTAAAACATTCTGGAAGAGATGTCATTACTTACAATCTGAACTATAAAAATGACAGCATTGACAATCTAATTACGCGTTTGGTATCTGACCATGACATTGATGTGCTTGCCACAGGTGGACTATCGGCCCAATACTGGCAGTTGAAACAGATCGTAGATGCGGCCCGTTCCGCAAAGCCGGATCTGGCTATATGGGTTGGCGGCGGCATCATTACCTCTGCTCCCGTCCCCGCTATGGAGGCATTGGAAAACGCAGATGTTGGCATGATCGGGGAAGGCGAGGTTACCATTTGTGAACTTGCGGAGGCCCTGGAAGGAAAGCGTACGCTTGAATCGGTGAACGGGCTGATTTTTAAGCGGGATGGGGAGTGGATAATTACTCGGCCCCGAGATGAGATTATGGATTTGGACAGCCTCCCATATCCGGATTATGACGGATTTGAATTCGGTGAAATATTGGAGCGTACACCCACGGATATTTTTGCATTGGAGAAAGAGAGATTTGGATTTTTGTCTTTTGGCCGCTCCTGCCCGTTTAACTGCACCTTTTGTTTCCACCCCAGCGGAACGAAGTATAGAAGGCGCTCCGTGGCCAGTGTCTGCAAAGAACTCGATTATCTGATTGACCATTTTAATATACAGAATATCTATATCACAGATGAGTTGTTTGTATCAAAACGGGAAGATCTTCTCCTGCTTTGTGAAGAGATTAGCAAAAGAAAAATCGGATTCGCCATTTCGCTGAGAGTAGATATGGTGAATCGGGAAATGCTTCAGATGCTGAAGGATCACGGCTGTATTCAGGTTACATTTGGCCTTGAGAGCGCGGACAATTCGATCCTGAAGTCCATGAACAAACATATAACAGTGGAACAAATCGAATATGCCCTTGAACTATGCAACGAAGTCGGCATTAACACACAGGGAGGCTTTATCTTTGGGGATGAGGCGGAGACTGTCGAGACCTATCAAAATACCATCCGCTGGTGGAAAGATCATCCGCAATTCTCTATCACAATGAATTTGATTGTTGTCTATCCTGGATCCATTTTGTATCAGCATGCCTGTAAAAAAGGACTAATCAAAGATGAAGTACAGTTTTTGAAAGACGGCTGTCCTATCATTAATGTCTCGAAGATGTCTGATCAGGAATATCGGGATATGGCGGTAGAAATCAGTATGCTGCGCCAAGAAACAACCGACGTTCTGGAGGATGCCGCGATTCAATACAGGGGGTTCGGAAAGATAGATTATACCGCACGATGCTCCAAATGCCATCAATTCAATACCTGGACTGCCTTGGATCCGTTCCGCATTCGAGGGAATCTGATTTGTAAACATTGTGGGCACGCTATGCACGTGATGCCTACAGACGGAGTGAAACATTGTGCGGAGGATAACTTTAAGAAGATAGTGAAGAGTCACAAGGTTGCTCTCTGGCCAATGGTCAACTCCGTTGAGGAAATGAGACATGTAGTTCCAAGCATTATGAGCGATAATGTGTACTTCATTGATTCTGCTTCCTTTAAGCAGGGAGGGCATTACCACAATAAAATCATCCGTTCTCCAGAAATTATTTCCGAAGAGCAAATAGATACTGTATGCCTTACAGTAACTACTTCAGTGGCAACAGAAATTTTGGAGACATTGAAGCATTATAGTTCCGTAAGATATATTTTCTTTACCGGCGACCTGTTTAACCCGAATTTTTCCTTTGAAGCACTGACTCTATAATCATATTTTCGATTCCGCCGTCACTGTAATATTGGGTTTTATTTCATCTGCTAAACCAATTTTGGGCCAGGATGACCAAGAATTTCGTGCACTGAATTGCCGTAGAGCCATACAGAGCGGCAAAAGGACTCACTTGGCAGGTTGCCGAGTGGCTGGCATATTTTTTGCGTACAAAATCGTGATCTAGGTGGTTGAGAAATGAATTATTGTATTATCATGCCCCAATTGGTAAGAGATGCAGACGCCAGCTATATGTTTCCGATCGGCATGGCCTACGTCTCGTCTGCGCTGAAGGCCACAGGGCGCCATGTGCTTACCTATAACCTGAACTACAAGCAGGGGAGCACCCAGGAACTGATCGGACAGCTACTCCGAGAGCACAACATTGACGTACTGGCCTCGGGCGGGCTGACCGGGCAGTATCCGGAATTGCGGGAGATTTTTGAGGCCGCAAAACTGGCGAAGCCCGATGTGATCACCTGGGTGGGGGGCGGAATCATTACCGCCAGCCCTGTGCCGGCCATGGAGGCGTTGGAGTACGCCGACTACGGCATGGTCGGCGAGGGCGAGATCACCATCTGCGAGCTGGCCGAGGCAATGGAGGGGAAGCGGGAGCTCTCCTCCGTGGACGGGCTTATCTATCGGGATGGCGAGGACGGGAAATGGACCCTGACCCGCCCAAGGAAGGAAATCGAGGATCTGGATGTGCTCCCCTTTCCCGACTACGAGGGCTTTGAATATGACCAGTGTCTGGCAAAAGCAAATTTTGAATTTAATTCGGAACACGGCGGTTTGGTATCCTTTAGCCGCTCCTGCCCATTTCACTGCACCTTTTGCTTCCACCCCAGCGGGACAAAATACCGCAAGCGGTCTCTGGAAAGTATCCTCCAGGAGGTGGACTTTCTTATTGAGCATTATCACATCAAATCCCTCTTTATCTCAGACGAGCTTTTTTCACTGAGGAAAGCGGAGTTGGGGCAGTTCTGTGACGCCATGCGAGCGCGGGGGCTGATCTATACAATTTCGCTCCGCGTGGACATGGTCAGCCGGGAGATGCTGGAGCGCCTGAAAGAGAGCGGGTGCCAACTGGTTTGCTTTGGCCTTGAGAGCGCGGACAATACCATTCTGAAGAGTATGAATAAACACATCACCGTCGAGCAGATCAACCAGGCGCTGCGGATGTGCCTGGAGCTGGGACTACCGGTCCAGGGGAACTTCATCTTTGGCGACGAGGCGGAGACGGTGGAGACCTACCGCAATACCCTGAAGTGGTGGCGGGCGCATCCGGAATATAACATCAAACTGGGCGCTATTTTCGTCTACCCGGGCTCGATTCTCTATCAGAACGCCTGCCGGCGTGGGCTCATCACCGATGAGGTGGCGTTTATCCGGCAGGGCTGCCCGCAGCTCAATGTATCAAAGCTCTCCGATGATGAGTACCGGCAGATGCTGTTGGAGATCAGCACCGCAGTCCACAGGGGCAGAGATCCCCTGAAGGACGGGCAGATTACTTACTCTGAGGCCGGCCTGGCGAATGCGAAGGGAAGATGCCCGCACTGCGGCCATGAGAATATTTGGATCAACCGTGAGATCTTTCGGTCTGTCACAGCCATGACGTGTGTGTCATGTAACAGGATCATAGACACATACCTGCCCGATTATATTGATACCGGGCTCTTTCTCCAGCAGTTCCAAAAAATACGCGGCCATAAGGCGGCCCTGTGGGGAATGATCAGCTCGGTAGAGGCACTGTATCAGGCCGTCCCGGACGCGTGGAAGGAGGATTTTTTCCTGGTGGACTCCGCCCCTCAGAAGCAGGGCCTGGAGCTGCACGGAAAGGTCATCCAATCCCCGGATGTCATCGCACGGGAGAATGTCGGCCTTGTCATCATCACATTTACAAGTTCCGTCTCCGCCACGATTTATCGTACGATTATGGAAAACTATCCCTCCGTGAAAAAGATCCTGTTCCTGGGGGACTTCCTTGACCCAAATCTGGATTTGTGAGTACACACGAAAACCAAGTGACTCCTATGCCATATCACGATCATGAGGATGATTGATTCTATGGAACATCAAAATCTATCGCAGGCACGGGAACAGATTTTATCCGCCGTCCGGGCCTATGCAGAGCAGCAACACGCCGGGGGGGGCGGGGAGCCCCGCCGCCGTATTCCCTATGCGGGAAGGGTTTATGACCAGGAGGAAGTGGTCAATCTGGTGGACAGCGCCCTGGAGTTCTGGCTGACCTCCGGCCGCTATACCGAGCAGTTTGAGCAGGAGCTCTCCCGCTATTTGGGCGCCGGCTACTGCTCCTTTGTCAACTCGGGCTCGTCGGCCAATCTGCTGGCGTTTTCGGCCCTGACGGTGCCCGAGCTGGGCGAGCGGCAGATCCGGCGCGGAGACGAGGTCATTACGGTGGCCTGCGGCTTTCCCACCACGGTGGCGCCGATCCTGCAGTACGGTGCGGTACCCGTCTTCGTGGATATTCAGATTCCAACCTACAACGTGGCGGTTTCTGCCCTGGAAGACGCCTGCTCTAGCAGGACGAAGGCTGTAATCCTGGCCCATACGCTGGGCAACCCCTTCGATCTGCGCGCGGTGAAGGACTTTTGCCGGCGCCACAACCTATGGCTGATTGAGGACAACTGCGACGCCCTGGGCGCCGAATTTTACATGGACGGCGCCTATCGCAAAACGGGCACTATCGGAGACATCGGGACCTCCAGCTTTTATCCGGCCCACCATATTACCACCGGCGAAGGCGGGGCGGTCTATACCAATGACCAGGAGCTGCACCGGATTATCCGCTCCATGCGGGATTGGGGCCGGGCCTGCGTGTGCCCCTCCGGCCGAGACAATGTGTGCGGGCACCGCTTTGACGGACAGTTTGGCACCCTGCCTGCCGGCTATGACCACAAATACGTCTATAACCATTTCGGCTATAATCTGAAGGCGACGGATATGCAGGCGGCCATCGGTGTGGCACAGATGAAAAAGCTGCAGGACTTTATTGCCAGACGAAACGCCAATTTTTCAAAGCTGCGGTCCGGGCTGGCGCATCTGAGCGGGCGCCTAATCTTCCCAGAGGTATGTGAAAATGCAAAGCCAAGCTGGTTCGGCTTCCCCATCATGTGTGCCTGTCCCGGCCAGAGAGGCCGCATCGTGCGGGCCCTGGAACAGGCGGGGATCCAGACGCGGATGCTGTTTGCCGGCAACCTGGTGCGTCATCCATGCTTCGACTCCATCCGGGAGGAGCCCGGCGTGTTCCGCGTGTCCGGTACGCTTACAGATACGGACCGGGTGGTGAATGACACCTTCTGGATTGGCGTATACCCGGGGCTGTCGGACCAGGATATTGGATGCATGATCAGCTCTCTGGAAAAGGCGGTTGCTGAAGTATGATGCAGTTTGAGCCTCAGCGATTTCACGGTGTTTGGCTGATCACGCCGTTTTACGCGCAGGACACCCGCGGGAGTTTTCTAAAGCCCTTTGAACAGGCCGCTTTCCAGGAGCATGGGATTGCGCTCGAGCCGTATGAGGTTTTCTATACCAGCTCCGCAAAGGGGACCATCCGCGGTCTCCATTTTCAGTACAACAGCTGCCAGGATAAGCTGGTCTCTGTGCTGGACGGGGCGGCCTATGATGTCATCGTCGATTTGCGGGAGGGCTCGTCCACATTTGGGCAGTGGCAGGGGTTTCAGCTCTCGGCGCGGAACCGGCGGGTTCTCTATGTGCCCAAGGGCTTTGCCCACGGTTTCCTGGCGCTGGAGGAGGACACCCTGTTTAGCTATCTGTGCGGCGGCCGGTATGACCCGGCCAGTGATAGCGGGATCATCTGGAATGACCCGGAGCTGAATGTGCGGTGGCCCCTTCACCAGGTCGACGGCGTTATCCTCTCTGAAAAGGACCAGGCGCTTCCGTCGTTCTCCCAGTTCCGCGAGGCACACGGGGCGCTGCCCGGATAGGGGGAGGAATATGCGTATCCTGATCACCGGCGTGACCGGCTACATCGGCAGCAGCCTGGCCCGATGCCTGCTGGCGGAGGGCCACCAGGTCTTTGGACTGGTGCGGGAGCCCGTCCGCAGGACCTATCTCCAGGATCTTGCGGACAGGCTCACGCTGCTCCCCTGCGATGGCACCGGCGAGGGCCTGGCGCGGCAGATGGAGCACTGCAAACCGGAGCTGGCCTACCACCTGGCGGCCCACTATACCGGCGCGCACGATCTGGAGAACATCCGGGAGATGCTCGCCTCCAACATCGCGCTGGGGGCCTATCTGCTGGAGTCCCTGGCGGCCTGCGGCTGCCGGAATTTCATTTATGCGTCCAGCATCATGGAGCACTACCGGGGGCGGGAGTACTGCCCCCTCAACCTCTACGCGGCCACCAAGCGGGCCTTCTGCGACCTGCTCTGCTACTATGCGGACGCGGGGCTCCTGCACACTGGCGTGCTGGTGCTGTCGGACACCTATGGACCCGGCGACCAGCGGCCCAAGATCCTGAACCTGATCCGGCGGCGCCTGGGGACGGAGGAGCCCATCGACCTCTCGGACGGGGGGCAGGACTATGCCGCCGTGTACATCGACGACGTGGTCAGCGCCTTTGTGCTGGCGGGGCGGCAGCTCTGTGAGGGGCAGTGGGACAACCGGAGCTTCCAGATCCTCCCCGCGGAGATCCACACCCTGCGGGAGACGGTGGACCAGCTTGTCCGGATCAGCGGGGAGACCCTTTGCGCCCGGTGGGGCGCCCTCCCGGCCGCCGGGCGGCAGATCAGGAGGGTTCCCCGGCTCTACCCGCCGGTCCCCGGCTGGGCGCCCCGGGTCACGCTGGAGGAGGGGTACAGAAGGCTCTTGGGACGGGAGGTGCAGACGTGTTGATGGTGTCATCCTTTTATCGTGGAAAGCGGATCCTTGTGACGGGCCACACCGGCTTCAAGGGGGCCTGGCTCTGCCGGCTCCTCCTGGAGGCGGGGGCGGAGGTCACGGGGTACGCCCTGGAGCCGCCCACGGAGCCGAGCCTGTATGAGCTGGCCGGCCTGGCGGGTGAGCTGCACGCTGTCACCGGGGACATCCGGGATCTGGAGCACCTGGGGAGGATCTTCGCCCAGGCGCGACCGGAAGTGGTCTTTCACCTGGCGGCCCAGCCCATTGTGCGGGAGGGGTATCGGGATCCCGTGGGTACATACGCCGTCAACGTCATGGGCACGGTCCATCTGCTGGAGTGCGTCCGGCGGTCGGACTCGGTGCGGAGCGTCATCAACGTGACCACCGACAAGGTCTATGACAACCGGGAGTGGGCCTGGCCCTACCGGGAGAGCGACCGGCTGGACGGCTGCGATCCCTACTCCAACTCCAAGTCCTGCTCTGAACTGGTGACCCACAGCTATCTCCGTAGCTTCCTGGGGGAGCGGGGGGTGGCGGTGTCCACCATGCGGGCGGGCAATGTGATCGGCGGCGGTGACTTCGCGCCGGACCGGATTGTCCCCGACTGCATCCGGAGCGCCCTGGCCGGGGAGCGGATCGTCGTGCGCAGCCCGCATTCTGTGCGCCCATACCAGCACGTGCTGGAGCCCCTGTCCGCCTACCTGCTGGTGGCGGAGGCGCAGGCGGCCGATGTCTCCGCCGCGGGGAACTACAATGTCGGTCCATCGGACGAGGACATCATCACCACCGGGGAGCTGGCGGAGCTGTTCTGCCAGCTCTGGGGTGACGGTGCCCAATGGCGTAGCCTGGAGCAGAGTGCGGGCCCCCATGAGGCCGCCATCCTCCGCCTGGACAGCTCCAGGCTGCGCGCACGCCTGGGGTGGCGCCCCCGGTGGCATATCGGTCGGGCTTTGGAGGAAACCATCCGCTGGGTGGAGGCGTGGCAGTCCGGCGAATCAGTGCAGGATGAGATGAACCGGGAAATCACGCGGTATTTCGGATAGGCGGACGGAGGCTGGCAGGCGACTGAGGAACAGTCTCTCCGGTGGGGGTATAGGTTCAAAAACCTGCGTCCTGCCGGAGGGACCGCTTTATGCCATAAAATCCAGCTCAGAAATCGCTGTGGAGAATTTCATGGCTGCTTAAGTTCCTGCTCAATTTCTTTGAATAGATCATCATCAAAGAAATCCTGAATCGTGATGTCCAATCCATCACATATTTCCTGGGTCGTTGACACCGTGGTAGAGTGATTATGTCCGTTAATAATGTTATTTAGAGTAGATTGGGTAATCCCACACATCAAACTGAGACGATTGATACTAACTGTTATCAAGCGCACCAGCCGCCTGCACGAATTATCATAATGAGTTTGTGCGCAGGAAGATGAGTTTGGAGCCTTACAGATAGCTTTTTAGCTATGTGTAGGGCTCTGTTTTTTTGCCCTTTACACCGCTAAAAAACGGAAAGGGCATCTATGGCCAGACGATGGCAAACATATATCGCAAAATACCCATGAGCTCTATCTCAGATTTTCAAAATTTTGAGATGGAGTGAACGAATATGAAAAAAGTACATTTGCCTACTTCGGAGCAATCTTCTAAAGGTAGCGAGCGCCAAAAAAATAACCAAGATCTTATTGAACTCGGCAAGAATATTCAGAGGTGTCGGGAGGTGGCCGGGATGACGCAGGAAAAACTGGGCATGGAAATCGATGCGGATAAAGCCCAAATATCCCGATATGAATCGGGACAGGCGGCGATGAAAGTGGACCGCCTTTTCCAAATTGCCGAAGTACTCCAAGTGCCAGTGGAGGAACTCTGCCCCAAATGGTTGCGTGGCCGGGATCGGATCTCTCCGCAGTGGTACCGGCTCGTAGGTATGATAGAGAAATTACCGGAAGAAAAGCGGGAAGTTCTCTTCCAAGCTGCGGAGGCGATGGCGATAGGCTTTTATAGAGTCCGGTAGCAGTATGGCCTGCTGGAAGGTTGTTGTTTTCGACAACAAGCGTCCCAAAAGTTTGCGCCTGTAGCAACGACAAATTTCAGAGTCCATGTTACGATCAGGACAGTTCAGAGGGACTGGCCGAGAGGCCGGGATTCTGGACGGAACGGGATCTGGTTTAACGGATCCCGGCGACCTTGAAAACTTCATATCCGGCAGCGGGATACGTCCGCTGACGAGAGGCCCTCCGGGAGGAGAGGCTAAAGCGACGCTGGAGATGCGCCAAGACCACCTGTGCGGGCCGTGAGCCCGCATCAAAGACGGCCAAGGAAGGTGCAGAGCGGTGCCCATCCGTCCACAAAGC
>ERZ1090860.536-NODE-537-length-22473-cov-12.723793_pt1 | contig 22473 bp, 34 predicted proteins | sample MGYA00478483_ERZ1090860 | MGnify/ENA primary metagenome ERZ1090860 (study PRJEB33644, sample SAMEA5815741) | chicken gut metagenome | biome: Chicken; feature: Gastrointestinal Tract; material: Caecum | place: Ireland | collected 2019-01-01 | study: A study of the...
CCCACCCCGCCATACCCGCTTAGCTGCAGTCTCGTGGGCTCGGAGATGTGTATAAGAGACAGTTCCAAGTGCGTGGAAAATGAAAACTTTGAGGAGGTGAGGACGTGCCGAGACGGCAGATAGACCGAGCAACAATAAAAAATAAAACCATAGAATGCATGCAGACGCTCGGCGTTTACCGGTCGGAATATGACCGGGTTATCGACGTTTATGCCGGCATTATCGAACAGTACGAAAAGCTGAAAAAATCAGTCGATACTGAGGCGATGCAGGTGCGCAGCCCGGCCGTTATCACACTTGAAAAGCTGCGCGCAGACATTGCGAAATACTCAGACCTGCTTTGCCTGAACCCAAAGGCATTTGAAAAGGCGGATGTCAAACCAAAGCCGAAAGAAACGGCGCTGGAGGCGGCGCTTCGGAAGCTGGGAGGCGCATGAAATCACGCTTTTCGGCTGTCAAAAAGTGGGCACAGGACGTTGCAGACGGCAAAATCGTTGCCAATGAGATGCGCGTGCTGGCCTGCAAGCGGTTTTTGGCAGATTTAAAAAATCCCATTTGGGAATTTAAAAAAGAAAAGGCAGATTTTGTCGTAAGCTTTATCGAGATGACGTTCTGCCATATCAAAGGTCCGGCGCGCGGCAAGCCGTTTTTGCTGGAAGACTGGGAGATTTTCATTTGTTTCAACATTGCCGGCTTTTATATCGCCGGTACAGACGAACGCCGATTCAAAGAGGCGTTCATTTTTTTGCCCAGAAAAAACAGCAAAACGTTTTTTGCATCGGCTTTGGCGTGGGCGCTGGCGTTTCTAGACCGTTCGTCGTTTGCAAACGTCAACATCGTGGCGCAAAAGCTGGAACGCGCGCTGGAAGCGTTCAACAATATCCGAGATAACATTCGCCGTATGGGCGAGGAAGAGAATTTCCGAATATTGGATAATAACGCGGAGCACTCCATCAGCCGAAAGTTTTCGGACGGCGAGATCCGCATCCAGGCGTTGGCCGCCGACAGCAAGCGCGCCGACGGTATAAACGGCAATATTTTCATTTTGGATGAAATACACGCCTATAAAAGCGAAAACGACTATTTTGTGTACAAGCAGGCCATGAAAGCTTATGTCAATAAGCTCTTGATCGGCATCACGTCGGCCGGTTCCAATATAAATTCGTTCTGTTACCGACGTTTGCAGTACTGCAAAGAGGTCATGCGCGGCACGAAAAAGGATGATGAGTATTTCATTTTCATATGCGAAGCGGACGATCCGGACGATTACACGAACCCGGTAGAGCATGAGAAGGCTAACCCAAACTACGGCGTGACGATCCGCCAGCAGGATATTTTAAACGAATCTCTGCAGGCACAGAACGACCCCGGCACACGACAGGAGTTTTTGAACAAGTCATTAAATGTATACACATCAAACACAAAGGCGTATTTTGATGTTTTCGAGGTACAATCGAGCGACCAGAATTACAACTGGACGCTTGAGGAGCTTGCCCGGCTGCCGATCCAGTGGTACGGCGGCGCCGACCTGTCCAAAATGTACGACCTGACCGGCGCGGCGCTGCACGGCGTTTACAACGATGTGGACATCTGCATCAGCCATGCGTTTATGCCGGTCACGGCGGCGCAGGAAAAGGCGGAAACAGACAACATTCCGTTTTTCTGGTGGGTGGAGCAGGGCTGGCTCACGCTCTGCAACGGCGATGTGATCGAGTACGAGGACGTGGTCAAGTGGTTCATTGCCATGCGGCAGCTCGGTTTTAAAATTCGCGTGGTCGGCTACGACCAGCGATACAGCCATGAATTTGTGTTGAAAATGAAAAAGGCAAATTTCAACATCAAAAACCAGCTGCAGCGGTATGTGGAGAAGACGGAGGGATTCCGCCGTATTGAGCGGCAGGTCAAGAAAAAGAAATTTTACTATGTGCACAACAAGGCATACGAGTACTGCATCTCAAACGTGAAAGCAATAGAGGACAGCGACGATTTCGTGCGGTTTGAAAAGATCATGCCGACACAGCGAATCGATTTGTTTGACGCCGATGTTATGGCATGTAAACAGATGATGGTGAACATCGCAAAAGCACAGAAAACAGCAGGGTGGTTTAAAGATTGAGCAAAAAACGACAGAAAAAGAAAATGGAAAAGCGAGAGCAGCCCAAAAGCTGTTCTTTTTTATTGTCCGCCGATTTTCACGACATGGTATGCACGGGCTACACGCGGCTGAGCCAGAACCCGGAGATCGTCGGCGCCGTAAACCGCGTGGCGGAGCTGATCGCCGGCATGACAATCCATTTGATCGCGAACGGGAAAAACGGCGACGAACGAATCAAAAACGAACTCAGCCGCAAGCTGGACATCGACCCGAACCGCTATATGACGAAGCGCACGTTTATCGCGGCCATCGTTCGCAACCTGCTTTTGGAGGGCGACGGCAACAGCGTGGCTCTGCCGGAAACGCAGGGCGGCTATTTACAAAACATCTGGCCGATTGACCCCGGCGCCGTTTCCTTTGTGCCGGACGGGTGGGGCTATACCGTGCGTATAAACGGGCAGACGTTTGACCCGGACAACGTGCTGCACTTTGTCATAAACCCGGATCCGCACTACCCGTGGCGCGGCACAGGCTACCGCGTGGCGCTCAAAGACGTGCTGAAGAACCTGAAGCAGGCCGGCGAGACGAAAAAGGGGTTTATGGAAAGCAAATGGAAACCGTCGCTGATCATCTCGGCCGACGGTATGACAGACGGCATGGGCGACCCGATCGGACGCCGCGAGATTCTGGATTCGTACATTGCCACCACGCAGGCCGGCGAGCCGTGGCTTGTGCCGGCGGAAACATTCAACATTCAGGAAGTACGGCCGTTGTCTTTGAATGACCTTGCCATTAATGACGCGGTGGAGATCGACAAAAAAACGGCTGCGGCCGTGGTCGGTGTGCCGCCGTTTCTGGTCGGCGTCGGCGATTTCAAGCCAGACGAATGGAATAATTTTGTAAACACGAAACTGCGCGCTATTTGCGGTGCGCTGGAACAGGAATTCACAAGGAAGCTGCTCAGAAGCCCGTCATGGTACTTTCGCTTCAACTCGCGTTCGCTGTACACATACGACATCAGTACGCTCTCGACGGTGGGAGCCAACATGTACACACGCGGCATTATGACGGGTAATGAAGTGCGCGATTGGCTTGCGATGACGCCGCTGGCCGGGCTTGATGAGCTGGTTATTCTTGAGAATTATATACCCGCCGGCATGATCGGCGACCAGAAAAAGTTAAGCGGAGGAGGTGAGAACAACGGAACGACGAATGCTTAAGCTCATGGATTTTGAGACGCGCGAAACGGAATCCGGGGAAATGCTGCTTTCGGGCTATTTTGCGAAGTTCAACTCACCTTACGAGGTTTTTGAAGACTGGACCGAAACGATCGCACCGGGCGCATTCACCAGGGCACTGGAAAGCAAAAATGACATCAAAGCGCTGTGGAATCACGATACGAACATCGCATTGGCCTCAAGGGCAAATCGAACGCTTACTCTGGAACAGGACGATATCGGCCTGCGCGGCACGATCGTGATCAATCCCTATGACAGCGATGCCGTAAACGCATACCAGCGCGTCAAGCGCGGCGATGTGTCGGGATGCTCTTTCGGGTTTGACTTATCTATTTGGGATGACGAATACGATGCAGACGGCCGCCGGCACACGACGCTGCGCGAGATTTTCCCGCTGTATGAAGTCAGCCCGTGCACATTCCCGGCCTATGAGGCCACGGAGGTTTATGCCAGAAACCGCGAAGCTTTTCAAAAAGACAAAAAAAGCCGCGCCCTTGCGTTTGAAAAGTGGCGCGCGGACATTTTAAGGAGGATCAAAAAATAATGGCACTAAGAGCACTTATGCTGAATAAAAAAATCGAGGCGCAGCGCTCTGCGCTCGATGATGTGCTGAAAAAGCTCGAAGAGCTCAAGGCAAAAGAGGACGAACTCGAACAGGCTGTGAACGAGCTGAACGCCGAGTCCACACAGGAAGAGAAAGACGCGGTGCAGCAGGAAGTAGACCAGGTCGAGGCCGAAAAGGATGACGCCGAAGCGAAAAAAGAAGAGATCCAGGCCGAGATCGACCGCCTGCAGGCACAGCTGGAAGAGGAAGAAAAGAAACAAAGGTCGGCCATGCAGCCGCCGGAAAAAAAGGAGACAAGAAAAAAAATGGAAACTACCAAAAAGTTTTTCAGCCTGTCCGCTGAACAGCGCGACAAGTTCTTTGCAGATGACGAAGTGAAAGACTTCCTGCATCGATTCCGCGAGCTCGGAAAGAATGCCGCTTCACAGAACCGCGCGGTCAGCGGCGCAGACCTGACGATCCCGACGGTCATGCTGGACCTGATCCGTGAAAACATCGAGGATTACAGCAAGCTGATCCGCCGCGTGCACAACGTAACGGTCAGCGGCAAGGCACGCCAGACGGTGATGGGCACGATCCCGGAAGCAGTCTGGACAGAGATGTGCGCGAAGCTGAATGAACTGAACTTCACGTTCAATGCCGTGGAGGTGGACGGCTACAAGATCGGCGGCTACGTCGCCATATGCAACGCCACACTGGAAGACAGCGACATCAACCTGGCCACAGAGATCATCACCGGCATCGGCGCCGCGATCGGCATTGGGCTAGACAAGGCGTATTTGTACGGCCTCGGAACCAAGATGCCGCTCGGCATCGTGACCCGTCTGGCGCAGTCGGCGCAGCCGTCCGATTATCCGGCAACGGCCAGACCGTGGGAAAACCTGAAGTCACACCTGGTAACGATCAACAGCTCGAAGACCGGTTTGGAACTTTACAAGGAGATCGTGAAGGCCGGCGGTCTGTGCAAGTCCAAGTATTCGCGCGGCACACGCTTCTGGGCCATGAATGAAGCTACCTACACGGCTCTGAAAGTCGAAGCCATGAACTTCAACGCGGCTGGCGCGATCGTCGCTTTTGAAAACGGCACGATGCCGGTGGCCGGCGGCGATATCGTTGTGCTGAGCGACGACATTATCCCGGACAACAACATTGTGGCCGGTTACGGCGACCTGTACCTTAGTGTGGAACGTCAGAGCGCACAGATCGCCCGCAGCGACGACCGTCTGTTTATCGAGGATCAGGCCGTGTTCCGCGGCACAGCCCGTTACGACGGCCTGCCGGTCATCCCGGAGGCGTTTGTCGCGATCGGCCTCGGCGCAGCGCCGCAGACTTCTTCCACATTCCCGCTCGACACCGCGAACGACGCAACCCTGCAGAGCCTTGAAGTGGGCACCGAGACGCTTGCGCCTACCTTTGCGGCCGGCACTTATGCTTACACCGTGACGGCGGCCGGCACAAGCGGCAACGTGTTTGCCACACCGACACAGCCCGGCGCTAAGGTCGAAATGACTTACGACGGCAAGCAGGTCGTGAACGGCGGCAAGATCACGTTCAGCGGCACCAAAGACCTTGTCATCACCGTGAAGAACGGCCTGAGCAAGCTGACTTATACCGTGACCATCACAAAGGGGGCGTAAGCCATGACAGACGGCGAACTGCTGAAGTTGGTCAAGCAGGATCTGCAAAAGATGGACTCCCGGTCAGATGAATATCTTATGACATTGGTTTTGGCTGCAAAAATCAAGATCGCCGAAGAGGGCGTGCAGCTGGATTCTCAAAACGTCAACCACTGCCTGCTCGTGTCGCAGTACGCCGCCTACCTGTTTCGCAAACGCGCGGCTCCGGAAACGGCCATGCCGCGCTTTTTGCGCTATGGTCTCAATAACCTGCTGTTAACGCAGAAAGGCGGTGGAGGCCGTGACGTTTGACGACGGGCTTGTTTCCTTTTACGACAAGGTCAATACGGCAGACCCCGGCAACAAGCCGGTCTGTGCGCTGCGCGAGTCTGCCCGGGCGTGCTTCCACCGCGACGAACTTGGCGTCACACGCTATTATTACGCGCTGCAGGCCGGCCGCCAGGTGGAGGCAGTGATCTCCGTTTACCGCGACGTGCCGGTGCGCGTCGGCCAGATCGCTGTGATCGACTGTACGCAGTACCGCGTGGACATGGTACAGCCGACTGTGGATGACGACGGCATCGAGATCAAAAAAGTTACGTTGGTGCACACGGAGGAATGCTACGATGTTGAAACGGCTTAAAGCCCTGCGCGACGTTCTGCTTGGCGTCACGCAGCACGTTTATCATTTTGACGCAGCCGTGCCGCCGTCTGTCCGAAAGGCTGGCGGCTATATCGTATGGGCCGAAAACAGCGAGGCGGATTCGGTCGAGGCCGACAACCGCAAGGTCAACCAGGCGGTCAACGTTACGGTCAGCTATTGCACCAAAAACGGCGAGGATCCGATGGTGGACGCGATACAAAAGGCTTTTGCAGTCGACTGCATCGCGTTTTCGTTTCAGTTTGCCGATTACGACCCGGACACAGACGTGATCACTTATGAATGGGAGGCGGTCGTCTGATGGCAAAACTGGAATACAAGGGCAGTGATGAATTTATGGCCAAGCTGTACCGTTTTCAAAAAAAGGTGGACATCCCGATCGGCGCAGCCAACTATGCCGGCGCTGGTTTCGTGGCTGACGAAGTGCGTGACGCGATCAAAAGCATTCCAATCGTGAAGAGTAAGCACGGAGGCATGGCACCGTATATGCCGGAGGGCGAAAAGCTTGACGGTATTACGACACTGCAGCGCAAGGACTTACTGAACGGTCTCGGCATCGCCAAGCAGCGGAATGACAACGGCTATTACAATGTGCTGGTCGGCTTTAACGGCTACGGACGGATCCCGACCAAGAAATACCCAAAGGGCGTGCCAAATCAGCTTTTGGCACGCTCTTTAAATAAAGGCACCTCTTTTCTGGAAAAGAACGACGCGATCCAGCGCGCCATCCGAAAGTCCATAAAAAAGGCGGCCGAAATCATGAAAACAACATTTGAAAATGAAGCAAAAAAGGAGCTGAACAAATAATGGCAATCAAAGGCTTATCTATTCCTGTGTGCGGTATATATTCGTATGACGCTGGAGAGAACGAGGTGACCTACAGCGACCCGTTTATAGCCGATTCTGCGATTGAGTACGGCGCAACGTGGACCGTGTCGGAGAACGGCTATTTATACGCTGACAACAAAATCAAAGAAACGGCAAAAGGCACGTTCCAGACCGGTGAGCTTACGCTCGGCACGGCCGATCTGCCGAACGAGATCGCGCAAAAGATTCTTGGCGCCACGATTTATGAGGCGACTGTGGCAGGCGTTGGCGCGGGCAAAGTATCTGAGCTGGTATACGACGACCGGCAGAAATCGCCCTACCTCGGCTTTGGTATTGTAGAACTGCACCAGATCGACGATGTAGACAAGTACCGCGCCGTGTTCCTGCCAAAGGTGTTTTTCAGTCTGCCGGAGGAGGCGGCCACCACGAAAGGTGAAACGGTAGAATTCCAGACCAAGTCGATCACAGGCACGATCATGCGCTCCGACCTGAACGACGCGAACTACAAGCACCCGTGGCTGATCTCGGCGTGGTTCAACACGGAAAGCGCGGCGCTTGAATATCTAATGGCCAAGTGCGGCAAGCCGGCAGCGTAAGGAGGCAAATCATGAAAGCAGTGTTTTGTGAAATCGCCGGTAAAAAATACCCGCTTGTGTATTCGGCCGGCGCGATCAGCCGTATGACGTCATTGTTTGGCGGATATGAGAACATCCAGAAGTACATGACAAACATCGACGGCATGATCGAGCACATCTGCGAGGTGGCCGCTGCCATGATCGACCAGGGCTGCAAGTACATGAACCTGACCGGCGAAGAAAAGCCGGAGAACGCCGCCGTGGATGAAGACGGCCGGTGGGTGCCGCTGACAGTACAGGAGATCGAGGTATTTGCGACTGACGTCGGCGAGCTGGCCAAAGCGATCGGCGAAGCGTTTGCACAGCAGTCGACTGTGCAGGTAAAAACAAAAGAATCAAAAAACCCATAAGCCACGCAGGCGATCCGCTTGTGTGGCTTGAATTTTGGATTTTTCAAATCGGCATTCCGTATGACCTCGGCCGCTGCATGCCGCTTGCAAAGCTGAACGATTATATATCGATCGCGCAGGTGGCGTGCGGCGCAGCCGAGCTTACGGATGCCGGCAGCGACAGCTATTTCCCCGATGATATTTCTTAGGAGGTGAGCGTTTGGCAAATGATATTAATTTAAAGGTCGGCATGGACGGCGAAAAAGAACTCAAAAAGGGCATTGCCGACATAAACCGGCAGCTGAAAACGCTTGACCTTGAACTGAAAAAGGCCACGGCTGAATTTGAAAGCAACGCTGACTCCCAGGAAGCGCTGGACGCCAAAAGCGACATCCTGAACAGAACCTTGCTCGAGCAGCAGAAAAAAGTTGCCGAAACGCAAAAGGTGCTGGACTTGATGTCTAAGGAGTACGATGCAAACTCCAAAGAGGTAACAGACTGGCAGCAGAAACTTTTGCGCGCACAAACCGCGCTTGCCAAGACGCAAAACGCAGTCAATAAAGCGGACAAGCAGCTGGAAGACTTGCGCAACAGCACTTCAAAAGCAGGGTCTGAATTCGGGGATTTTGACAACGATGCAAGTAAAGCAGGTTCGGAACTCGGCGACCTGAACAGCAGCGCCAGAAAAGCGGAAAAGGGGCTCAAGAACATAGACGGCGCTGCAGATGATGCCGGCAACGCTATGGGCGGTTTGTCAAAGTCCACCTCCGGGCTGTCTTCTGCTATGAGTGGTTTGTCGAAAGTAGGCGCTGGAATCGGCACAGCCGTTGCCGGAGCAGGTGCAGCTATAGCGGCGGTAGCCGGCGCGATCACCGGCGTGATCAGCGGCATTAATAATCTTGCTGAAAGTACGCGAGAGCTGCGTACGAATCTCGGAAAGTTGGACACTTCTTTTACAACTTCCGGGCACACCGCTGAAGAAGCCAGAGAAACGTATTCTGAACTGTATGGAATTTTAGGAGATAGCGACCAGTCCGTAGAAGCGGCTAACAACATATCAAAAATGGCAAGAAGTCAACAGGATCTGACGAATTGGACACGCATTGCGACCGGCGTTTTTGCTACGTTTGGCGACGGTATTCCTATAGAATCACTGACCGAGGCTGCGAACGAGACGCAGAAGACCGGTCAGCTTACGGGCGCGCTGGCCGATGCCTTGAATTGGGCGGGCGTTAACGAAGATGACTTCCAGGCGCGGCTAGATAAGTGCAACGGTGTACAGGATAGAAACGTGCTGATCACTTCTACGCTGAACAAGCTGTACGGCGAGGCGGCGGACAAGTACCGCGACATGAACGGCAGCCTGATCGAAGCCAATAAGGCATCGGCAAACTGGGAAGAAGCCCTCGCTGGGATAGGTGGCGCGGTAGAACCAGTTTCAACGGCTCTAAAAAATTTAGGCGCGGACATTTTAACGGAAATTACGCCGGCTGTTCAAACGCTTGGCGACGCTATGCTAGGCATCATGAATGGCGAAGACGGTGCGGCCGATCAGCTCGCACAGGGACTCGGAAGCCTGCTGGACACGGTGCTATTAAAAATTTCTGAAATCATTCCGGTGGTTTTAGAAACACTTGGAAGCGTGGTGCCGGCTTTTTTGAACACAGTTATCGACCAATTGCCGGCCGTCATCAACAGCGGCGTAGATATGATCTTTGCTTTAGCGGACGGCATTGTGCAAAACCTGCCTGCTTTGTTGCAGGCGGCAATAGACGTTATCGTGTATTTGGCGGACGCGCTTTCACAGCAGCTGCCCACGCTGATCCCGACAACGGTATCTATCATCATGCAGATGGTCGAAACGCTTACGCAGCCCGACACCTTAAGCATGCTCATCGGTGCTGCGCTTACGCTGATCGTCGCGCTGGCTGAGGGACTGGTAGACGCCATACCGGAGATTGTTGACCGCGTTCCGCAAATAATCGAAAATATCATTGACACGATCAGCCGACTTGCGCCGATGCTTTTAAATTCTGGCATAGAACTGATCGGTGAGCTGGTAGGTGGTATTATTAAAAGTCTTGGCTCAGTTGGAACGGCGGCTGGAAAAATCGTATCGTCTATTTGGAATGCCATCAAGTCCATGCCGAAGAGAGCTCTGCAGTGGGGCAAGGACTTGATCGACAATATCGCACGCGGCATCCGTTCGGCAATAAGCCGCGTTACCAGTGCCGTGCAGTCGGTTGCCGGAAAAATCTCATCTTTCCTGCATTTCTCCGTGCCCGATGAGGGCCCGCTTGTCGATGCGCCAAAGTGGATGCCGGACATGATCGACCTGATGACCAAAGGTATCCGCCAGAATGAGTCAAAGGTCAAAGATGCAGCCCGGTCACTGGCTGAAAAAATGCGAAACAGCTTGGTCATGAACGCCAACCTGACAAACGTCGGCGGCGGACGTACCAGTTATACGTTTTCCGCGCCGGTCTATCTGGACGGCAAAAAAATCGCAGACAACACGCAGCGCTATATTACGTCCGAGCAGCGTGGACTGCAGAGAGCGAGGGGGCACGCTTAATGTACGATTTTACATATGGCGGCGTGTCCGCCTCGTCGCTTGGCGTTTACGCGGTGCAGCGGCCGAACGTTCCCGTGCCGGAAAGAAATGTGGAGCTCATTGAGGTGCAGGGCATGGACGGCAGCCTGACGGTCGACTACGGCACCTACAAAGACGTTGCGTTTACGGTGCCCTGTAACTTTATGTCCGCATCTCCTGACGAGTTTGAAAGCGACGCCCGAAAAATCAGGCAGTGGCTTCTCAACACACCGCTGCTCAGTCTTTTGGAGTTTACCGACGATGACGGCTGGTGCCGTATCGTCAAAAAGGTGTCTGTAGGCGAGATCACGCGGCAGAACAAGCTGATCGGCACGTTCGACGTTTCGTTTACCTGTGACCCTTACATGTATGACGTAAGCTCGCTTGAAGAATCCGCGCTGACCGTCGGCACGAATACGGTGCAGAATCTGTACATGCCGGCGAAACCGTATTTCCATTTTTCCGGCGAGGGAACCGGCCGCATTTCCTATGGCAGAATGGCCTGTTCATTCATACTGGGGCAGGATGTGTATATCGACACGGCGCGCGAGCTGGCCTACAACAATAACGGCGCCGCAGTAGATGTCAATTTTACATCCGGCAGCTGGGAGGATTTTATACTGCCGACGGGTGAGACCAAGATCACAACGAACGGCACCGGTGTCACCGCTGTAAAATGGGCGCCGAGGTGGAGGACGATATGAAAATCAGAATTTATGCGCAGGATGCAGAACCGTTTTCAGCTGGCGGAGGCAGCCCGCTCACACCTACGCGGTGTGAGATCACGGCCAACCTGAACAGTGACTGGACGCTGGCTTTGGAGCACCCGCTCGATGCAGACGGCATGTACAAGCTGATTCAGTCCGGCGCGGTGCTGCGCGTGCCGGCGTTTAACGGTTCGCAGCTGTACCGCATCATCACAGCCGACAGGACAGACGGTGGCATCACGGCCACGGCAGAGCCAATTTTTATGGACGCGCTGCACGATGTGTTTTTGCTTGATAGCCGCCCGACGAACCTGAGCGGCCAAGCTGCACTCGATTATCTGATGAGAGGCACAAAGTTCAGCGGCCAAAGCGATATTTTAAATCTGAACACGGCCTACTACGTCCGCAAAAACCTGATCGAAGCGCTCAACGGCGAAAACGAAAATGCTTTTACAGGCCGTTGGGGTGGCGAGATACTATACAATAATTATCAGGTGGTCATAAACCGATCGGCTGGGCGTGACAAGGGCGTTGTCGTTAAATACGGCCGCAACCTGACCGGAATAACCGAAACGGTCGACCGGTCAAGCCTGATCACAAGGATAATCCCGGTCGGCTATGACGGCATCATGCTTTCCGGAAGCGCACCGTGGGTGGACAGCCCGATTATTGATTCCTACCCGATCATTTATAATTCTGTGATTGAGTATTCCGATGTCAAGGTCAAGGAAGACCCGGACGACCCGGACGAAGAAGGCTTTGCCACGCTGGCCGAGGCACAGGCGGAGCTGACGCGACTTGCAAATCTGGAATACAGCCAAAATAACGTGGACAAAGAGCTTGTCTCAATGGATGTAGACCTAATCCTGCTGCAAAACACGCTCGAATATGCTGAGTTTAAAGACCTGGAGGACATTTCGCTTGGCGATACGGTCAAGTGCGAGCACAGTAAGCTGGGCATCTCTACTTCGGCCAGATGTATCTCACTGACGTGGGACTGCATCACGCAGCGCGTGACCGCCGTTACGCTTGGGCAGTTCAAGCCGAATTATTTCAACACGACCACGAATACAACAAACCGCGTTGACCAGGCGATCACACCCAGCGGCACAGTGGTGGCGGAACAGGTGCAGGGCGTTCTGAACGCTGCGCTGACACAGCTGAAGCTGCAGAACACCGTTGCACAAAAACAGAGCGTCCGCGCGATCCTTTTTGAGGACTTAGACCCGAATTCGCCTACATATGGCGCCATGTCGATCGGCACGCAGGGCTTTCAAATTGCCGACGAAAGGACGGCGGACGGCCTTGACTGGAACTGGCGGACAGCTGCGACGGCAAAAAGCGTTTCTGCCGACGTTATTGGTGCGGGAACGCTGAAGGGCGTTGAGATCCTTGCCGACAAGGGCACCATCGGCGGCTGGACGATCAATAAGGACAGCATCAGCAAGACGGTAACGCTTAGCAGCGGCGGCGAATACACCGTCACGCTTTACGGCAACGGGCAGGACAAGGTCATTGAGATCGGTAAATCCGGTCAGGACCCGCAGTACATTCTTTACAGTGACGGGCGGTCTGAATCCATGACACAGACGGTCGCTAAAGAGATGATCTGTTCGCCGCTGCAATCTGACTGGGAAAGATCAAGTCCGGACTCGCCATTCTTTGTGCGGTGCCAATACAAAGGGAGCTACACAGTCAACAGCATGGCGTTGCGGCTGCTCTCTATGGATTATAATACATACAGCGCGTTTGCAACGCTTACACCGTATACGGACAGCGGATATAACATTAATCTGGGCAGGTCCAATCTTCCATTTAACAGTGTTTACTTTTGCAATCTTAGCTTGTACACGAAACACTTGAACGGCTTTCAGTGGACTGGCGAAGAAAAGCTTTTGGCCAGCGATGCTGGGATTCGAATGTATTATAACAACGTTGCTGACAGGAATAACAATCCACTGGTATTTTCTCTTTGGCGTGACCAGTCCGGATATGCGCCGGGGACGATGTCGATATACAACGTATCAAACCAGTCAGACCCTTTCATATCGTTTCGCGTCGATCCAGAGGAGAACGAGCTGTCTTTATACAATTATGTGAATAGATCGCGTTATGTGATATTAGACGGGACGACCGGAAACGCAAATTTTCATGGTGCGGTTACCTGTTCAAACGTAATACAGACGTCTGACAGGCGTTTAAAGAAAAACATAAACATTCTAGACGTGGCGCAGTGCATTGCATTTATAAAATCTCTTGAACCGGTAAAATTTGAGTTTACTGATGAAAACGACGATAAAATCCACGCCGGCTTCGTTGCGCAAGATGTGGCGGAAGCACAGGAAGAACTGGGCGTTTCCTTTGCGGAAGAACGGGACATCCCGAAAAATGACCCGGACATACCGCAGCCGCTTGCCAATTCCGATGCGCTGCAGACAGAGTGGACGATCAACTATTCGTCCATCATCGCCCCGCTTGTTTCCGTTGTCCAGTCACAGCAGACTGAGATCGAGCAGCTCAAAAAAAAGCTTTCTGAATTGGAGGCGAAAATCACTTGATTTATTTATTTTTTAAAGCAAAACAGAATCCGCCGGTTGTTGATGTGGTAGAAGGAAACAACCTGCTGCCCATTGTGTTTGAACTGGCGGACTTCGTGCCGCCGTCCGGGTGCACGGCCCGCATTTTTGTACAAAAGCCGAGCGGCAAGACCGTGTTCAACGACTGCGCGCTGGTGGGCACACAGGTAACCGTGCAGCCGACCACACAGATGTTTGCCGAGCCGGGTAGAAACCCGGCGCAGATCATCCTGTTCCAGGGCGAACGGATGCAGGCGTCGTTCCCGTTCGTCTTTGCAGTCGACCGCAATCTTGCGGCAGGTGCAGAAGAGAGCCGGGATGAGAGCATCATCAAATTCCCGATCGCCACAGCGGACACGGTCGGCGGCATAACAGCCGAACCGAAAACAGACGCGCAGACCATGCCGGTCGGCATCGACCCTGAAACCGGCCGGCTTTATACAGAGCCTAGTGAAGGCGGAAGCGCAATCACAGAGGCCACAGCTACAGTTGACAACAACGTTGGCATACCGCAGGTTGATGTGGAACTGGACGGCGAAACACTTAAATTTGCTTTCAAAAACCTTAAAGGCGAAAACGGCGAGACTGGCCCGCAAGGCCCTCCGGGTCCTGAAGGCGAACCGGGCCCCGCAGGCCCACAAGGTGAACCCGGCAAAAATGGCGCTGATGGCCAAGACGGCGCAGACGGGCAGCCCGGTGCAGACGGCAAGGCTGCCACAGTGACCGTTGGAAGCGTTGAAACGATCGAACCGACCGAGAGCGCATCTGTTATAAACGCTGGCACGGAAAACGCTGCAATTTTGAATTTCAAAATACCGAAAGGCGCGAAAGGTGACACCGGCGCAGCCGGTAAGGACGGCGCACAAGGTGAACGCGGTTTACAAGGTGAGCCGGGCGCGGATGGTGCACCCGGTGAGAAAGGCGAACCCGGCCAAGCTGCCACGATTCAGATCGGAACTGTTACAACCGGCGAACCGGGAACGCAAGCAAGCGTTGTGAATTCAGGAACTGAAAATGCAGCTGTGCTTGATTTCACTATTCCAAGAGGAGAAAGCGGCGGTGAAAGTGAAAAGCCGTGGCAGTTGTTTAATACGATAGAAGCAACCGAAGATACTGGTAGTTTTGAATTTACGGGTTTGAATTTTTCGGAGTTTATGTTTATTGGAAGCGGGCTTGTAAATGTAAGTGAAACGACCGATTCGAGCGTTATGATTTCTATTAACGATTATCAAATGTGTGGTTTAGTTTCTCAAAAAAATAATGATGCAAACCCAAACCGCACTCAGTTTATCCACATGAAGTATAATGGATTAATTTGGGAAATTTATCTTACAGGTGTATCAAATTCCGCAGGTTATTATACAACATTCGCAAATATTCAAGCACCATATTCAAACCGGCTTGATGTTGGAAAATGCGAAAAACTAAATTTTAGAGCTACTGTCTCGGCTTATCGTTGGATAAATGGAACAATTACTATTTATGCGAGGTGATGAGATGAGCTTATACAAGGTTGTCAATGGCAAAAAAATTGAAATGACCGATGAAGAGATCGAGAAACTTGATAAAGAATATGCAGAGCAAGAATATGCAGAACGAATCCGTCCACGCACTGAAACTGAGGGTTTTTTGGCACTTGCAAAACTGTTTTTGACTGAAAAAATCACAGACCGGCGAATACATGATCTGGACGGATAAAAAAGTCAAAAAGTGCGTTCAGGACACAAATTTCAGCCCGGACGAATACCCTGCAGCTTGGGAAGATGCTTAAAAGGAGGAGAACATCATGACAGAATGGACAGTTGTTACCGTCATTATCGCTGTTGCCGGCCTGATCGGCACCGTGGCCGTGCCGCTTACGAAAAACACAAAGGCCATGACCCGACTGGGCGAGCAAATCAACCACCTGCTTTTTCGTATTGAACGCGAAGAACAGGAATTGACTGATTTTAAAACGAAAGCCGCCGCGCGCCACGAGAAGATATTTCATCAGCTCGAGGTGCACGACGGCAAAATAAATGAACATGAATACCGGATCAAGGATCTGGAAAATAAAAAGGAGGAAAAATAATGAATATCAACTGGAAAGTCAGACTCAAAAGCGGCTCTTGGTGGCTGGGTATCATTTCGGCTGTAGTGACGGCGGTGTTTGCCGTTTTGCAGCTCTGCAATGTAGAGCTGCCGGTCACGGCCGATCAGATCATGCAGGCGGCAACGCTGCTTTTGATGATCCCGGCGGCCATCGGCATCACGACCGACCCGACTACAAAGGGCGTTTCAGACAGCGCGCAGGCAATGGCCTATGACGCGCCGAAGCAGGATATTGCAACGGATGAACAGGCAGGGGAGTGAGTGTTATGACGTTTGATGAATTTGTAAAGAAGTACAACGGCAAGTCTATCGACTACGACGGTGCATACGGCGTGCAGTGCACCGACCTCATCAAGCTTTATGTGGAAAAAGTGTTTGGCGTTTCGGCCGGCTCGGCCTCGTGGGGCAACGCCAAGTATTATTACACCAACACACCGGCCAAGCTGAAAAACATCACGACCAAAATTGCCAACACCGCGTCTTTTGTTCCCAAAAAGGGCGACATCATGGTGTGGAACGGCAACGTGGGCGGCGGCGCAGGCCATGTGGCCATCTGCACCGGTGAGGGCACTACGAGCTATTTTTACTCGTATGACCAGAACTGGAACGGCAAGGCCATGCACAAGGTCAAGCACGACTATGACAATGTCTACGGCGTGCTGCGCCCGAAAGACCAGTCGAAGATCGTGACGGCGTCCAAGACCTCGGGCGGCTTCGTTTCGCCTAAAACATGGACGAACGGCTCTACGAATGAAACGGTGTACACGCAGTCGAACCTTTCAGACAAGGTCGGCACGGTCTACGCGCGCGGCAAGGGCGACTGCTACGGCAAGACCGGCAGCGGGTATATCGTGGTGTACAGCGTATCCGGTACATCCAAGAAAAAGGTCGGCTTTGTCAAGTACAAGGGCAAAGTCAGCGCAGTGCCGACCGGCGGCAAGACCTACAAAAACGGCTCTACCGCCGAAACGGTCTATGCGGACACCGGCAAGCAGACGAAGATCGGCAGCCTGGACAAGCAGGAAACCTGCACCTGCCTGGCAAAGATCAACGGTATGTACCTGGTGAAATACAAGGTCAACGGCACCAGCCGCTACAAGGTTGGCTTTGTGGCTTACAGCGGTGGTTGCTGATGAAGCGCTTTAATATTGAAGTGCAGACCACAGACGGTGTGCAGCTTCTTCTAAGCCGAGTGGATGACCCGCAGCAGACGGAAACGGTCACGGTCGGCACGGAAGACCTGCGCGCCGCCGTGGACGCCGGCGTTTACAGCACGCCGGACGAAGCCCGGGAGGACGCTCGTGCCGATGTGGAATTCAGAAGCGCAAAGGCAGCCTACAAGTTGCTCGGCCTGCCGGAGGGTTACCGCCTGACCGAGGAAGAGATCAGCGAACTACGCGCCGCGCAGACTGCGGCCGTGGACAGCCTTGTGCCGTCGGTGGACGCGCTGTTCACGTAAAATAGAATCCGTGATCGTGTCGTGCCAGATGCGTTCTACACGACCTAATCCCACCGCTGCGGCGGTGAGACACAACAAAAGGCGTACAGGGGAAAATCCCTTGTACGCCTTTTAATTTTCTTATGGTGTAGGATATTTATCGTCTTTTGTCAAAGGGGTAAAGTAACCTTTTATGCAATTTGGATTGCAAACACAAATCTGTACATGTGTTTTTTCAAAGATACCAGCACCGGGATATACCGGATCGCCCTCAGTAAATATCCCTCGAACAGAATCGTATGCATCACGCCCTAATTCGCGGTTAACATCGTGTATCTGTTGAATGACTGCGCAATCCAGGTCTCTGAGCAGCAAGTCGTTCATGTTCGCTGGTTTTTTGTTTTGAGGTATTTCAGTATTGTTTAATTCACACTGGAATTTTAAAATGTTATAGCCCTCTTTTAAAACAAAGCTGCTGGCATAATCGGTTAAATTCAAACAATAGCCCAAGTCTATGACGGCACCGATCACAGCGCCATCGTCACCATAGCGGTTGGAAGCCCACTCAGACGCACGAGTGTAATTGTTTTCCCAAAAGTAGATCCCGTTTCCCAGCCAATCGTATGTATTGGTGCTGGCTTTCAAGCTGCCGCCTTTTGTGATCACATTTCGGTATGTATCTTTGTGGCAGCCGTGAAAGCCCAACACTAAGTTTGGAAGTTTATTGTACATCATTTATCCCATGAAACGATTTGATCTTTTACTTTCCCGTCAGGCGTTAAAACGCCCATTCTTGTTAAAGACTCTTTCGCCTCTTTCTTTGCTTTTGAAGGAGACTCTTGACTCTGCTTTTTTAATTGTTCCAAATAGTTTTGCATGACATTGGCAAACTCCAAATCATCCCGCAATATTTTTTTTGCTGTTGTCATCATTTTCCTCTCCTTTCTTTTATCTGCCATTTCGTATCACCCATAATTATTATATGGAAAACAAGCTCGAACATGTAAGTGAAAATTACAAGTTCAATTTATCTAACGGCAGCATTATAATAGCATAAAATTGTAAAATAAGCAATATACAAGCATAAAATAATGATAAAATGCTGTAAAGATACTATAAATCCATTTTAGGCGTACAGGGAAAAATCCCTTGTACGCCTTTATTTTTTTGCGAAAAACAAGAAAAAGCGTTGACAAACCACGTTTAACGTGGTAAAATATAGACAGAAAGAGGGGGGAGACCCCAGAAAGAAAGGATGCAAGAAAATGAAAAGACTTGGCAAATGGTGGAATTCGAATAGCGTTGAAATCGTGGAGCTGGAAGACGGGCGGCACATCGCGCTGGATGGCTGGAATGGCGAGAAGTACACAGACTGCTGGCAGATTGGCGGCGAGAACGATATGGACGTCGTAAAAGACGGAATGACATTCAAGCCGGTTTATAGATTTCAGGCGGAAGAACTTGACCTAGATTCTATAGAAGAGGACAGCGACGAGTGGGATTGCGCGATGGAGGTCGTTGATTTTGAAGAATGCTGAAATCAAGGAAGCCCGGCAGCTTGCCGGGCTTACACAAAAAGAAATGTCAGAGCTTTTCAATATTCCGAGAAGGACGATCGAGGACTGGGATCGTGAGATCAACACGCCGCCGGACTGGGTCGCGGATCTTCTGCTTGAAAAGTTGAAAAAATTCAAAAAGAGAAAAAATGAGTTTAAAAAAGATTGTGAATGCAGCCCGGTTCGCTGCGTTTGAAGAGATAAGAGCGGCGCTTGGCGACAAGTTTAAAAACCTGCCTGAAAATTTCAGCATTTATAAAATATTGGATTTTGAAAAAGCAGAATATATGATCATAACGCATAAAACGCAGCTGAACTCGGTAACATTTAAAGAAGCCGGGATCGAGAATCCAGCCGAAGTGAAAAAAATCGCTTCCGTGCACAAAAAGGTGTTGACAAATAGATTGAGGGGTGGTATTATGTAAGTGTCCTTAAAGACACTTAGCAAGCGGAGGTGAACATATGAATAAGGAGAAACTTGAGGAAGAAATGCAGAGTAAAAATATCAGTAAAACAGAAATGTGCGCTCTCTTAGGGATTTCAAGATCTGCTTTTTACAGAAAATGTAATGGTAAGTCAGAATTTACCTTGAGCGAAATGCAAAAAATTCTAGACGTCCTCAATCTAAATACACCTAAGGGCATTTTTTTTGTAAATTAAGTGTCTTTTAAGACACTTAATGAGATTCGGTTACCAATCGACAAACCCGCAACAAATATTCACAGGAGGTGAGAACAAATGTATCTGGAAGTAAGCGACCCGGAAAACCCCGAAGATATTCGAAAGTCCATGCAAATCATTTTGGACGCAGTGAAAACGCTGCCAAAAAAACACCAGTGCAAAAACACACTGATGTCAATATGGGATGTCCTGACGTGTGAGCTGGACAAGACGCCATATGATTTACAGCCAACGATTGAGCTGGACGGTAAGAAAATAGCCGAAAACATATCGACAAACCCGCAACAAATATTCACAGGAGGTGAGAACAAATGTATCTGGAAGTAAGCGACCCGGAAAACCCCGAAGATATTCGAAAGTCCATGCAAATCATTTTGGACGCAGTGAAAACGCTGCCAAAAAAACACCAGTGCAAAAACACACTGATGTCAATATGGGATGTCCTGACGTGTGAGCTGGACAAGACGCCATATGATTTACAGCCAACGATTGAGCTGGACGGTAAGAAAATAGACGAAAACATAACACTGTTCGTTGAAAATGAGAAAAGCCGCCCACAGGACTGATGATTCGACAAACCTGCAATAAATCTTCACAGGAGGTGATAGGATGCGCATGTCAGACCTACCAACGCATATTGCAGCTGTCCTGCTGGTAGAGCTGCCGGCAAATAAAATAACTGTGCAGAACATTGAAAATATTCTGCACAGAACGCTGGAAATATTCAAAGCTATGCCTTTAAGCATTGAAAACGATGAGCATCGATGTGCTGGCGGCATATTGGATTTATACGATTTCTTTCTTGCTAAAATCAAAGGCAATGGTAAAAGCTGTTCAGAAATCGAGCAGGAGGAAACGGCAACAGTCAAGGAGCCGGCGCCGTTTCTGAAAAAAGAATTCAATATGAAAAAGGAGAAATCAAATGAATTTTGAAGCCAACGTAATATTCAACGGCGAGCGATTCGACTTCCGGCTGGAAGACGGCACGCTGCTGCATAAGAGCGAATGGAACGGCGAGTGTTACGCCTTTAAGCTGCCGGATGGCCACAAACGGGTGTGCAAGCCGGTCTATGCCGAGGTCGGCGACGACATAGAGATCGTGGACTTTGATGTCCAAGACTGGTGATTCGACAAACCTGTAACAAATATTCACAAGCAGGAGGTGAAGACGGTGGAAATTGAAAAAGTAGTCGATGCACTAAATACAATAAAGCAGTGCTGTGTAGAGAGTGAGAGCTGTATGGAATGCCCGATTCGGGATCCAAGAAGTACATGGTCGTGCTGTGTAGTGAATAACACGACAAAACCGGAGAATTGGAAAATCAATGCAAGAACGTGGCCACAAACGGCTTTTGGGGAATAAAAAAACCGCTCTGCTGGCACAGAGCGGGAAAAACGGAAAGGAGTTTTTCTTATGACAACTACATTATATAAAAACACAGGCAAAAAGTCAAGTGTTTGCATCAATCTTTCGCTGACGCTTGACGACTTGAAAAACGACAAACTGGTCGATGTAGACGGCATTCAGCGGATGTTTGGCGTCGGCCGGGAAAAGGCATATGCGATCATGCAGCAGGCCGGTTATGTGAACCAGGGCAACCGCAACTATTCCAGTGAGATCGCGCTGCATATTGAACGTCTGAAACGCTGGTTCGTAGAAAACGACCTGAAAGAACTGCAGGAGCAGATTGGACATGCTCTGTCAGATCTCGATGATGCCGTGTTTGACCTGCAGCGCGTTTTGCAGTCAACTGCACAAAATGACGGAAAGGAGGCGCGCAAATGATCTTTGTGGGTGTTTCTATTATTGCCGGCACAGCATTTGCGCTTACCGCCGAGCTGCTGGCCAGCCACTTGTTCTACATACCGCTGGCATGCGCTGCCATTTGTGCGGCATCATGGTCGGTTTTCGCTGCCGTTTGGCAGCGTCGTGTGCAGAAAGAACGCGAGAGAGCGCTGGACAAGCGCGACCGCATCGTGCATGATCTGCTGGCTACACAGGACTTTTACAGCGTGGAGGTGCGGCACGATGATTGAGCGCGGTAAAGATGATTTCGGCAGGCCGTATGTGTCTGCCGGGTGCGATGAGTGCGACAGCGCGCTGACCGGCTATTACTACATTGTGGACTTTGACAAGTCAAAGATGCTGTGCCGAGATTGCGCTTTTGAGCTTGCAAAAGACAGGCTGCGCAAAAACGGAACGGTCAGCATAGACAGGATGTTTTTAGATTTGGAGGAAGATGTATGAATGGTTATAAAGCGTTTAAAAAAGGCCTTATCTGCAAAGATAAACAGTACAAAGAAAACACTGTTTTTGAAGAGGAAAAAGCAGAGCCGTGCGAGTGCGGTATGCACTTTTGCAAAAATCCACTCGACGTTTTAAATTATTATCCGTTGGTTGACAAAAATGGCAACACGTCAGAGTTTGCAGAAGTAGAAGCGCTTGGCGAATGCAAAACAGACGATGATGTAAAGTTTTGCACGACAAAGTTGAAAATTGGCGCAAAAATCGGATTTCCGCAACTGGTACAAGCGGCTGTAAATTTTGAGATCGAAAAACATCCTGTAGAAAGCAGAGTTACAACAACCTCTGAAAACGATGCCCAGATTGGCAGCAGTGGTGACGATGCCCGGATTGGCAGCAGTGGCGACTATGCCCAGATTGGCAGCAGCGGTAACGGTGCCCGGATTGGCAGCAGCGGTAACGATGCCCGGATTGGCAGCAGCGGTAACGGTGCCCGGATTGGCAGCAGTGGTAACGGTTCCCAGATTGGCAGCAGTGGTGAAGATGCCCGGATTGGCAGCAGTGGTTACGGTGCCCAGATTGGCAGCAGCGGCGACTATGCCCAGATTGGCAGCAGCGG
>ERZ1090860.538-NODE-539-length-22442-cov-6.069281_pt1 | contig 22442 bp, 17 predicted proteins | sample MGYA00478483_ERZ1090860 | MGnify/ENA primary metagenome ERZ1090860 (study PRJEB33644, sample SAMEA5815741) | chicken gut metagenome | biome: Chicken; feature: Gastrointestinal Tract; material: Caecum | place: Ireland | collected 2019-01-01 | study: A study of the...
TATCTTTTTCATCCTGACCCCCTCCTAACCGTTTTATTTTAGGCGGCACCCCCCCGTTTCCGGCTCCTCCCGGCCCCGGCGGCCGGGGCCCGCGGGGGCCCCGGGTCCGCGCCGCGGGTTTCAGTACTGGTCTTTGCGCGGCGCGCAGAACACGCCGTAGTCCTCCGGGTGGCGGTCCTTCAGGCTGGGCATGGTGGCCCGGCACCGGGCGATCTCGTCCAGGTCCAGGGTCTGCACGATCTCGCCGCCCGCCTCCTGGGTCAGCTCCTCCAGGATCTGCCCCCGGGGCCCGGCCACCATGCTGTGACCGAACAGGAACAGATCGTCCATCTTGCAATAGGTGTTGCTCACCGCCAGGAACACGTTGTTCTCAAGGGCGTGGGTGCGGATCAGCAGGGGCCAGATGTCGGCTTCCTGCACCCGCCACGCCGCCGGCATGAAGATGATCTCGGCGCCCTTGAGCGCCAGGATGCGGGCGGGCTCGGGGTGGTTGTTGTCCGCGCAGATGATCATGCCGATGCGGCCGTATTTGGTGTCGAACACCGGGTACTCCCCCGTGCGGGTGAAATAGTTGCACTCGTCGCCGAACAGGTGGTTCTTGGAGTACACCCCCTGCACTTGGCCCCGGTCGTCGATCAGCACCGCCGCGTTGTTCAGCGGCCGGGTGGTGTACACCTGCAGGGCGAGGGGGGCGATGATGTAGATCCCCAGTTCCTTCGCCAGGCTCCGCAGGGCCAGGATGGTGGGGCCGGAGAGGCCCTCGGCCAGGTCGTACAGCCCGTCGCCGAACACGTCCAGGTTGTAGCCGGTCACGAACAGTTCCGGCAGGCAGACGATCTTCGCCCCCTTTGCGGCCACCTCCCGCACCTTCCGCTGCGCGAGGGCCAGGTTGTATTCCTTGTCGCCCAGCCGGTTTTCCAGCTGGATCAGGCCGATCGTGACCTGTCTCATCTCTCACGCCTCCTTCGCGGCGGTCTCCGCCTGCAGCGCCTTCAGGTGCTCCGCCTTCTTGGCTTCCATGTAGCCGCTGTCGCCCAGCTTCATCAGCAGGTAGTACAGCGCCATGCCCACCACCGTGCCCACGATGATGGAGGCGTCATACAGCCAGTGCAGCGCGGGCACCCACAGGCCCAGGAAGATCACCAAAAAGCTCAGCGCGATGGCGATGATGCTGATGGGGTTCACGCCGCCCTTGCGGTTCAGATACATCAGCAGGCCCAGCAGGGCGATGATCACGGCCATGCCGATCATCGAGAACTGATGGGTGCAGCCCAGGGTGCAGACGGTCTGGGACCAGCCGGAGGGCAGCAGGAAGGACAGCGCCACCAGCACCGCCGCGGTGACAAAGCAGAAGATGTAGGCGGGGGCGTTGAATTTCTTGAGGTTGGTGTAGAGGGATTCGTCCTCCGGCACATACAGGCTGCGCAGGTTCAGCTCGGTGTGGCACACGAAGAAGTAGTGGCAGATGGTGATGCCGATGATGGGCCCCAGCAGGGCGCCGCCGCCGTTCAGGAAGAAGTTCATGTACACGCCCATGTCGTTGATGAGCACCCACGGCCGCATCAGAACGCCCACCACGCCCAGCACGATGGCGGCCCACTTGAAGTTGATCTTGCCGCCGGTGAGGTGAACGATGGCCACCGCCGGCGTCAGCGCGTTGGCGGCGATGTTGGTGGTGAGGGTGGCGATCATCAGGAAGGCCATCATGCCGATGACCAGGGGCACGTTGTCGATCATGCCGGTGAGGGCGACGGGGTCCCAGATGGCCTCGCCGAACATCACCACGGTGCAGCTGGTCACCAGCGAGCCCACCAGGGCCAGGCCCACGATGCCGGTGGGAATGCCCACGAACTGCCCTACCATGTGGGACTTCTGATCCTTGGCGACCTTGGTCAGGTCGGTGACGGTCAGCGGCATGGAGCCCCAGTAGCTGATGTTGGAGTTGAGGCCCACGATAAAGAAGGTGAGGAACTCGGTGGTGGTGGCGAAGGTGTTCTCCTGGCGCACCAGCGGGCCCCAGCTGCCGGCGGAGGTGCGTGCCCACACCAGCAGCACGATCATCCAGATGATCAGCATCGGCGCGCACCAGTGTTCCATCTTCTGAATGGCGCCCATGCCCTTGACGAGGATAAAGATGTTCAAAACCAGGAACACGCCGAAGCACACCCATTTGCCCGGTGCCCAGGCGGCCCAGGCGGGGAACAGCAGGCCCAACACGGTGTTCAGCGCGCTGCCGCCGATCCAGAACTGGATGCCGCACCAGCCCGCGGCCACCACGCCGCGCAGGATGGCGGCGATGCTGGCGCCGTTAAAGCCGAAGGCGCTGCGCCAGTAGATCGTGGAAGGGATGCCGTACTTCGCGCCCGCGTGGCCGTTGGCCAGGATTGGGAACGCGATGATGACGTTTGCCAGGAGAATGTTGATCATGGCCCACTTCAGGTCCATGCCGCCCACGATCAGGCTGGAGGCCAGATAGTAGGTGGGGATGCCGATGTCCATGCCGATCCACAGTGCAAAATAACTGTAAATGCCCCAGTTGCGCTCGCCCGGTTTGGTGGGCAGCAGGTCCGGTGCCACTTTCGCGTTGCCGAGATTCAGATCTTGCATTGGTAAACCCTCCTTCTTCCTACGTTGTTCAAGCGTCGACGAATGGTCATATCCCCCGGGGACCCAGCCGCACGCTGCGTTCCCGTCGGCGGGATGCCCGCCGGTGACGGCGGGCGCCGTTTGGTCGGTCGTCAGAGCTTCGCGGTGGATCGCTCCCCCCTTTCCCGGTGTGGTCTGTTTGTGACAAAAGCAAGCGTTCACGCTGGCGTGTGCTCCCTGCCCCGCCCGCCGTTGGACCGGACAGGGTTCGACGGGAACCTCGCCACAAATGTAAACGTTTACAAAATTGCCGATCCTTCGCCTGTTTTTCGGGCGGAAGTGCACGCGGCTTCCGGTTTTTTCGCTGTTTTCACCGGCCCGCCCCGTGCGCTCGCAGTTTTACGGTGCTTTTCTTGTAAATTTCCCGCTTTTTTCAGTGCCCCGCAGTCCGCTTAAACAGAGGGCTGCAACACCATTTTAGTAAACGATTACAATTTTATGCATTAGCATCGGCCTTATCGTCCTGCGGGGTTCGCAAAGGGATAAGGCCGATGGGATGCGCGGGAGATAAATCATGTGCAGGTCAGGTCCTTCACGCTGGTGCCCTTGATCAGGGTGCAGGGGCAGACGTGGCGCTTTTCGCGCAGAAGGGGGCTCACCTCGCCCTTGATCTGGGCCATCAGGATGCGCCCCGCCGTGGTGCCCACCCACTCCTCGTGCTGGTACACCCGGTGGATGGCCGGGTTGGACAGGTTCGCCCAGGCGGGCGTTCCCACCATGATCACCGAGATGTCCTCCGGGATGGAATAGCCCGCCTCCGACAGGTACTGCACCCCGCCCTGGGCGTGCCGGTGATAGCCAAAGAAGAGCGCCGTGGGCCGCGCGCGCTGCAGCAGCGCCTTGGTGAGCCGATAGCCCTCCTCGATGCTCAGGTCGCCGGAGGACTCCACCTCCATGGAACCGCCCTGCTCCATCTGTTCGCGCACGGCGTCGTAGAACCCCAGGTCGCGCTCCACCGCGCTGGACACCTGGCCGTTCCACTCCACCACGCCGATGTGCTTGTGGCCGTTTTGCGCCAGGCACTGCCCGGCCAGAAAGCCGGCCTGGTAGCTGTCATCGCCGGCGAAGTAGGAGTCGTTGGTCTCCCCGGCCTTGTGGGGGGCGATCTCGCGCCCGATCACCACATAGGGGATGTTCATCCGGCGCAGCATGTCGGTGTTTTCCCAGCCCGCGTTGGTGGGCCCCAGGATCACCCCGTCCATCCGCTGCGCGATGGCGTTTTCCAGCAGCCGGCGCTCCCGCTCGGGGTCCTCGCGGGTGTCGCAGATCATGGGCGTAAAATCATTGGCGAACACCACGTCCTCTACGCTCTCGCAGGCGCGGGTGAAGTAGATGTTGCTGAACTGCGGGATCAGCACGGAGATGAGGCCCCGCTGTTTCGCGCGCAGGCTGGAGGCCACCGCGCTCTTTCTGTAATGTAATGTCTGGGCCGCGTCCAGCACGCGCTGGCGCAGCTCGGGGCTCATCACCCGGTCCGTGCTGCCGTTGAGCACATACGACACGGTCGCGGTGGAAGTACGGGCCAGCCTGGCCACATCCTTGATGGTGGCGTAATACGCCTTCTGCCCTGCCAAAAGGTCGCCCTCCTCACAAAGCCGAAGCTTTCAGTTCTCGGGCGCGGGGTGCGCGCCGCGGTTCCAGACTGCGCCTCTCATCCATTGTAAACGTTTTTCTACACACAAGGATAACAGGTTGTCTGTCAAAACGCAATGGTAAGTTTCCATAAAGTTTCAGGGGGTTTTTTGTCATAAAATTTTGGACGTCCGGGCGGTTTTGCCCCCTTTCGCGCTTGAAAAAACGGGGCGATGCTCGTACAATGTAATCGTTTCAACAAGGCGTTTGGCGCCGCCCGCCCGGCGGGCCGGGGCCAAAGCACAAAAAAGGAGGATCGCTATGGTCATCACACCGGCCTGGTGCGGCGAGGCGTTCGGCGAGCAGCTGCACCGGCTTTTGTCGGATCTGCACAGCCACCCGGAACTCAGCTGGGAGGAGACGCGCACCACACAGCACATCCTCTCGGCGCTGGGGCAGCTGCCGGGGGTGGAGATCCTGGACATCGGCGCGAAAACCGGCGCCGTGGCCCGCCTGGCGGGGGGCAGCGGACCCGCCGTGGCCCTGCGGGCGGACATCGACGCCATTCCCCAGCACGAGGCGGTGGACCGGCCGGACCGCTCGGTGTGGGAGGGCAAGATGCACGCCTGCGGGCACGACATCCACACGGTGAGCCTGCTGGGGGCCGCCATGGCGCTGTGCAAAGCGCGGGAGCAGCTGCGGGGGGACGTGTACTTTGTGTTCCAGCCCGCGGAGGAGGCGCTGTCCGGGGCGCGGTACCTGACGGAGGACTGCCGCCTGTTCGACGCCATCCACCCCCGGGCCATGTTCGGCCTGCACAACTATCCGGAGCTGCCGGTGGGCACCGTGGGCGTGAAGGAGGGCATCCTGATGAGTTTCAAGGATGTGTTTGAGATGCGCTTCATCGGCCGCAGCGGGCACAGCAGCATGCCCCAGAAGAACATCGACCCCATCGTGGCGGCGGCGGCTTTCATCCAGTCGGCGCAGACCATCACCAGCCGCAACGTGGGGCCGCTGGAGTCGGCGGTGGTGTCCATCTGCCAGGTGCACGCGGGCACGCCCCGCAACCTGGTGGTGGACGACGTGCTGCTCTCGGGCAACATCCGCACCCTGGACGAGGCGGTGCGCAAGCGGGTGCTGCGGCGCTTTGAGCAGATCGCCCGGGGCACGGCGGAGGCCTACGAGTGCCGGCTGGAACTGGACCTGCACCCCATCGTGCCGGGGGTGGACAACGGCCGGGAGATGTACGACATCGCCCTCGCCGCCGCCCGGGCGTCGCTGGGCGAGGCGGCGGTGGCGGTGCCGCCGGTGAACCTGGCATCGGAGGATTTTTCCGTCTACGGGCAGTATGTGCCCACCTTCTTTTATTTCCTGGGGTCAGGCGCGCCGGGCCGGCCGCTCTACTCCTGGCACAACGCCTGCTTTTACCCCGACGAGCGCACGCCGGTGTACGGCGCGGCACTGCTGGCCCAGAGCGTGCTCTCGGCCCAGGCGGCGCTGTGACGGGCGGGGAGAGCGGACGGGGAAAGGAGTGCGGAGCATGGAGATCCATCGCATCGCGCCGTCAAAAGCGGGGGCGGTGGCGGCGCTGATGTCCACCGTCAAACCGGACTGGTGGGATCTTGAGGGCGCCAGCAGCCAGCTGCAGGACGTGGGCCTGCTGGCAAGACTGGTGGGCTGGTATATGGAACAGGACGGCGCGCCTAAGGGCTGGGTGCTGTGCGCCGAGTTCGAGGGCTATTCCACGACGACCATCGAGAACCTGGGCTATGACGAGGACGGCGCCTTTGTGATGGAGGGCCAGCTGGAGCCGCTGCTGCGGCAGGCGGAGCAGTACGCCCGGCAAAGGGGGCTGCGGAACCTGAAGTATGTCATCGGCTCCACCGGGATGTCCTGCCACGGCCGGCCCATCACCGACTACGGGGAAGAACTGCGGACGCTGCGCTCCAACGGGCGGGCGCATTTCGACTATTTCCGGTCCATCGGCTTTGTGCCCGCCGGATTTCTGCCCAACTGCTACGGGGAGAACTACCCCGCCATCATGGTGTTTAAACCGGTGCTTAAACGCGGGGCGCGGAAAAAAAAAATGGGGGGCGCGGGGCAACCGCCGGGCTCCCCCCCTTTTTTCGATGTGGCGGCATAAGGTGGCCGCCCCCGCCCGCGCGGCGGGTCAGACCCGCCGGTCCAGGCCCGGGCCCGCCGGCGGCGTGAAAACGGGCTGCCGCCCGGGGCGGGCCGGCAGGTTGGCCAAAAAGCGGTTCAGCAGCGTGGCTCCGGGCGTGTCCTTTTCGGAGAAGGACACCAGGTCCGCCACCGTGCGGATCGCGTCGCAAAAGCGGAACCGGGCGCTGAGCCAGTGGCTCGTGCCGTCCTCGTCGGTGCAGGAGACCCACGTCCGCGCCCGGGAGGGGTCGGTCGGGTCGAAGGCGGCGTCGGCGTAGCGCAGGACGGTCTCGCCGCCGCCCTCATCGGTGATGGTGAGCGAGTCCATCCGGACGATGGCGCTGCGGGCGTCCCCGCCCTGCTCAAAAAACCACCTGAAGCCCTGGGGCGGCACCGCGTCGGGGTCGGTGACGCAGCGGCCGTCGAAAGCCACGAACGGGTCGCCGCGCAGGGCGGTGTTGAAGTTGTAGCAGTCGGTGGCGCCCTGCGCCAGGTAGTCGGGCGCCGTGAAGGAGGAGCCGTGCTCCCCGGCCACGCTCTGCGCGCCGGCGGTGATGGCGGAGATCGCCGCCTCGCTGGCGTAGTACCAGTGGGAATCGTAATAGCTCCAGCTGCGCTGCGGGTCCATCTCCCCGGTGAGATAGCGGGCCCCCTCGGCGTTGTTGCGGGCCGCCGCGGCCTGCAGGATCTGCCGGCGGAAGGCGCTGTAAAAGTCCGTCGCGGTCTCCTTCTGCCAGTCGGACAGGGGGGCGGCGGGATCCGGCATCGTGCCGAAGAGCTCCTGCTTCAACAGCCGCTCGTATTCCGCCCGCAGTTCCTCCTCCGACAGCTGCCCGTCCAGGAACCGGTCGACGCAGCGCTCCATCGGGCTTGCCTGCGCCGGCCGGTCGCCCTCCAGGTAGGCCCGGAGCGCCGCGGTGGCCTCCGTGTCCCTGTACGCGGGCGCCGCGCGGACGAAGGCGTCCCCATCCACGGAGCCCGCGGGGACCTTCCGGATCTCGGGGGAGAGGTCCAAAAAGTCCCTCTGCCCAAAGGCGGCGCGGGGATAATGGGTCGTGCCGATGCCGTCCATTCTCTGTTCTCCCCTTTGCGCGGCGAGCCGCGAGAGTCCGCGCCGGCAGCCCCGTCTTCGCGCGGCGGGGGCAAACAGGCGCTTCTGCTTTTTCTGTCGACACAAACGCCGGAAAACATAAGGCCGGGCGGCCTTGCGGGGCGCAGGCCCGCCCCCTCCCCGCCCGCCGCCTTGTGTGCGCTGGCCGGCCGGCGGGGCCGTGCGGCAAAAAAGCGGAGCGGTGGGCAGGCATGGGCCCCGGGGCGCCGGGCCCGCCCACCGCGGCAAAAAACGCCGTGGGGGGGGGCCCCCCCCCCCCCGCGGCCCCCGCCCCCCCCGCGCCCCCGCCGGGGGCCCCCCCCCCCCCCCCCCCCCCCCCCCCCGCGTGGGGGGGCGGGCCGGGCGGGGGGGGCGGGGCGAAAAACCCCGGGGGCGGGCCCCCCAACGGCCCCCCCCGCCGCCGGAACAGACAGAGGACGGCCCTCCGCCGGCCTGTGCGGACCGGGACAGGCAGCGAGATCTGAAGCCGCTTTGGGCCGCAGCTCTGGCCATAGCCAGTGAACTTCTCAGCCCAGGGGGCAGTCAAGAATGGTCTCCACCTTGTGCGAAACGCCGTCCACCTCGATCTCGAGGGGTTCGCCCTCCAGCAGTTCGCAGTGGAAGGCCCGGGCATTGAAGCGGATCTCCAGCAGCCGGCCCCGGTACACCAGGCGCATCTTCAGCTGCTTCCAGTGCTGCGGGCAGCGCGGGGCGAAAGCGAGCACGCCGCGCTGGTAGTCCATCCCCGCGAAGCCGTGGGCGAGGGCGATCCATGAACCCGCCATGCTGGTGATGTGCAGGCCGTCCTCGGTGTCGGCGTTGAAGTTGTCCAGATCAAGGCGCGCCGCTCGCTGGTACAGCCTGTAAGCGTCATCGGCAAACCCGCACGCGGAGGCCACGGTGCTGTACATACTGGGCGACAGCGAGGATTCGTGGACGGTGAAGGGCTCGTAAAAACGGAAGTTTGCCTGCTTTTGCTCCAGTGTGAACCGGTGAGGGAAATAGTAGAACGCCAGCACCACGTCGGCCTGTTTGATGAAGCAGGAGCGCAGGATGCGGTCCCACGACCAGTGCTTGCACAGCGGCAGTTCCTCTTCGGGGATCCGGGAGGCGGGCACGAGCTCCTTGTCCATGAAACCGTCCTGCTGCATGAACAGCTTCGTCTCTTCGTCGTAGTTCAGATACATCTTTTCGGCAACTTCCCGCCAGTGCCGCGCCTCCTCGGCGGGCAGCGGATAGGCAAACTTCTCCACATATTCCAGCGCGTACTCGATGCACCATTTCGCCATATAGTTGGTGAGGAAGTTGTTGTTGACGTTGTTGTCGTATTCGTTGGGGCCGGTCACGCCCAGCAGCATATAGCAGTCCTTCCGCGGGTTGTAGCTGGCGCGGCACGCCCAGAAGCGCGCCACCTCCACCATCACATGAATCCCGAAATCGCGGATGTAGCTCTCGTCGCCGGTATAGCAGGTGTAGTTGTAGATCGCGTGGATCATCGCGGCGTTCCGGTGAAGCTCCTCAAAGGTGATCTCCCACTCGTTGTGACACTCCTCGCCGTCGAACGTCACCATGGGATAGAGCGCGCCGCGCATTCCGATCCGTCCGGCGTTCTCCTTTGCCTTGTCCAGGATGTTGAAGCGGAATTTCAGCAGGCTGAGGGCGATCTCGGGCGAGGCCGTGGCCAGGAACATGGGGAAGCAGTACCCTTCCGTGTCGTAATAGGCCGCGCCGCCGTACTTCTCGCCGGTGAATCCCTTCGGGCCGATGTTGAGCCGCTCGTCGGAGCCGTCGTATGTGCTCCACAGCTGAAACAGGTTGAAACGGATGCCCTGCTGGGCGGCAACGTCGCCCTCGATCTCCACATCGCATTTCTTCCAGCGGGCGCGCCACGCCTCGCTGTGCCGCGCCCGAAGCAGTTCCGCCCCGTCAGATGCCGCCCGGCGGAGGATTTCCGCGCCCGCTGCCCGCAGTTGGCCGCGCTCCATGTCCCGGGAGGTGACAACGCTCACGACCTTTTCAAGGCGCAGGGCCTCGCCGGGAGCGAGCTGTGCCTCAAACCGGTCGAACACGGCCCGCTCGCTCCGCACCGTCTCGCGGCGGACGTCGCCCTCCGCGCACCGGGTCAGGGCGGAAAAGCCCACGGCAAAGCGCGGCACGCCGAACGCATTCTCGATCGTCTCGCTCTCCAGATACAGCGGCGAGCCGGCCTCCACCGCGTTTACGTCCCAGAATTGTTCGCCGTAGTTGGCGTCGGCGTTCCGGACATTGGCGTCCAGACCTGTTTCCACCGCGACCGACGCGGTGCCGTCCAGCGCCTCCACCGCGTATTCCATGCAGGCGATCTGACGGATGTCGATGGAAAAGAAACGGGACGAGGTGATCCGCAGCCGGCCCCCCTCCTCGGTGCGCAGCACCATTTCCCGGTCCATCACACCGGTCCGCATATCCACCGTGCGGCGGAAGGTCTCGATGTCGGTGCGCGCCAGGTCCACCCTGCGCCCGTTTACATACAGATGGAACATCAGAAAATCCGGCGCGTTGATCACCTTGCCGTAATAGCGCGGATAGCCGTTTTTCCACCAGCCCACCCGGGTCTTGTCCGGCATCCACACGCCCGCCACATAGATGCCCTTCAGCGTGTCACCGGTGTAGTCCTCTTCGTAGTTTCCCCGCGCGCCCATGTATCCGTTGCCCAGACTCATGACCGCTTCCGTCGGGCGGTTCTCCCGGTGGTCCACCGAGGTCTGGATCAAACGAAAGGGGTCAAGTTCTGGCAGTATGCGTTTCAAAGTATCCTCTCCTCTCACGATTTATTATCGATAATTTATCGATAATATGATAGTTACAGTTAACCACGGTCGCGAGAAAAAGTCAATATGCAATCCTGCAAAAAAACGGCGCTTCCTTTGGGCACAAAAGAAAAAACCGGGAGCCGTTGAAAATGGCTCCCGGTCAGGAAAGGCGTCAGGCGTTTGGCGGCGGCGCGGTGGATTCCCGCACCATCAGGCGGGGCGTTTCCACCACACGCGCCGCGTTTTTGTATTCGATCAGGTCTTTCAAACACATGAACGCGCGATAGCCCACATCCTTGATGTTGATGCGCACGGTGGTGAGGGTCGGTGAGATGTAGGTGGCGATGCGGATGTCGTCGAACCCGGTCACGCTCATGTCCCGCGGGACCTGAAGCCCCAGGGCTTTCAGGCGGCGGATGGCGCCGATGGCCATGAGATCGCTGGCGCACACCAGCGCGGTGACGCCCTTTTCCAGCAGCGCTTCGGCGCAGACGCCGCCGGAATGCTCGCTGAAATCGCCGTTCATAACAAGCGCGGGATCATAGGTCAGGCCCCCGAGGGTGATGGCGTTCAAGTAGCCGGCAAAGCGCTCGCGGCTGGTGTGGCTGAACTGTTCGCCGTTGATGAAACCGATCCGCTTGTGGCCCAGCTGGATCAGATGCGACACGACCATCCCCATGCCCAAAAGGTTGTCGGATGTCACGCAGGAGATCATCTTGCTCTCCACATAGTTGTCCACCAGAACGGCGGGATAAGCGATCCGCTCCAGCTGTGAAAAGAAGGAGCTGCTGTCGTTGGGGCCCAACACCAGGGCGCCTTCGAAGTGACCCTGCTCCATGATCTTATTATAGGAAAGGCTGTCCTCGTCCTCCAGGCTGCGGATGATCACCTCGTACCCGTATTTCTCCGCCACCTGTTTGAACGCGATCATTACCTCGTACAAGTAATAGGTGACGTGCGGCGCCTCCATGCGGCCCATGAACACACACGCCCGCTTTGAAAACCGCTGGCGCGGCCGGCCGGTGTAGCCCATCTCGGCAGAGGTCTCCAGGATCGCCGCGCGCGTCTCCTCGTTGATGTCCTCCGCGCCGTTGAACGCCTTGTAGATGGTGCTGACGCTCACGCCCATGCGGTCTGCCACGTCTTTCGCTTTTACACTCATGAGATCACCTGCCTTGGCAAATCGACGACAACTACATGAATCCAGCTTAATTGTATCATAATTATCTACAAATTTCAATAACTTTTTTCTACGTTTTAATGAACATATTATCGATAAAATAGATTGACATTATCGATAAATGCTGGTAGGCTAATAGTGTCAGGCGGATGCGGGCGTGCAGTGCCCCGCATCCTGTGCCCATCGTATACCGCGGGCTTTCTGTTCGGGCCGCGGTAAAAATAAAGGAGGAGTATCACTATGAAACGTTTTGTGGCATTGCTTGCTGCAGCGGCCATGATGGCGACCCTGCTTGCGGGCTGCTCCCAGGCGCCTTCCGCACCGGCCTCTGCGTCCACTGCTGCTTCCGGCGGTGATGGGGCCGGCGGCACCATCGCCGTCTGGGCCGATCCCTCGTGCTATGCCTGGCTCGAGGATATGAGCGCCAAGTGGGAAGAAGCGACCGGCAACCATGTGGAGCTGACCGAGATGACGATGGTGGACGGCGACTACAAGCACGCGCTGGACGGCCCCGCCGGCATCGGCCCCGATCTGATGTTCGGCCCGCACAACGATGTGGGTGACAAGAGCGCCCAGGGGATGTATGCCCCCATCGAGTTGAGCGAGGAGGCGCTGGCCTGCCTGGTGCCCTCCGCGGTGGACGCCTGCACCTTCAACGGCAATCTCTATGTGGTGCCTTTGTACATGAGCACCAACCTGCTGATCTACAACAAGGATCTGGTGCCCACCCCTCCCGACACCTGGGACGACCTGATGGCGATCATCAACGACCCGAAGTTCGATAACAACGGCGACGGCTCCCTGGGCTTTTTGTGCAACCTGGGCGACTTTTACAATTCCGCCGGTTTCCTGTGGGCCGCGGGTGGCTATATGTACGGCAACAACAACACCGACCCCTCTGACATCGGTCTGAACAACGAGGGGGCCGTGCAGGGCGCCACCTATGTGAAGGAACTGTTTGAGCTGATGCCGAAGGGCATGGGCGACCGCACCACCGCCAACGACCTGATGCTGGGTCTGTTCACCGAGGGCAAGGTGGGCATGATGGTGCGCGGCACCGACGTTCTCCCCTCGCTGAAGGAGGCGGGCATCAACTACGGCCTGGCCCGTATGCCCAAGCTGCCCAACGGCAACGTGATCGCCAACTACTCCGGCTTCACCGGCCTTGCCATGAGCGGCTTTGCCCATGAGCCGGAACTGGCCACCGAATTCCTGAACTTCATTGTGCAGGATCAGTACGCGGCCTCCTTTGCCGAGACCACCGGCCTGATCCCCTGCAACCAGAAGTACCTGGACGATAACAGCGCGACCGATGAGACCATCAAGGCGTTCAACGAGCAGATCCAGTACTGTGTGCCGATGGTGAAGATCATCGAGGGCAACCAGACCTGGGACCCGATGCACGCCGCCATGGGCTCGCTGGCCACCGGTGCTGACCCGAAGACCGCTCTGGATACCGCGGTGCAGCAGATCAAGGACAACATTGCCGCGCTGCACGCCGGCAGCTGAGCACAGTATCGCCAAAGCATACCGGAACCGCGGTTCCGGTATGCTTTTTAAGGATGGGGTGTTATGAACCACAAAAAAACGAATCACAAGACCATTGCCACCCTGCTGGCGCTGATACCGGGCTTTGGCCACTTTTACAACAAGCAGTACTGGCAGGGCGGAGCGATCCTGACAATCCTGGCGGCCTATGTGTGCCTGACGATGAATACCGTGGTCCGGGGCACACAGGGCGGCGGCATCGCGGGCCTGTTCACGCTGGGCACGGTGCCGGGGCAGGATCATTCGCTGTTCTTTCTGGTGGAAGGGCTGCTTTCGCTCTTCTTGATCGCCGTGGGGCTGGGCATCTATCTGTTCAGCATTTATGACGCGCGCAAGAACGGCCGCCGGCGCGACGAGGGCGAGCCGCTTTACAGTATGCGCGATCAGTACAAGGCGGTCATGAACCGGGGCTTTCCCTATCTCATCATGGCGCCCGGCCTGATCGCGATGACGCTGGCCGTGGTGTTCCCGATCATCACCACGGTGATGATCTCCATGACCAACTACAACATCAACCATATGCCGCCCAAAAAGCTGTTCAGCTGGGTGGGGCTGAAAAACTACGCGGATATGTTCACAATGGATTCGTGGAAGAACGCGCTGCTTTACACCCTGTCCTGGACGCTGATCTGGACGGTCTGCGCCACACTGCTCACCATCGTGATGGGCATTCTGGTGGCGGTCACGGTCAACCAGAAGGAGATCCGCTTCAAGCGGTTCTGGCGCACCGTCATCATCCTTCCTTGGGCGGTGCCCGCGTTCATCTCGATCCTCATGTTCGCCGTGTTCTTCAACGACTCGTTCGGCGCGATGAACCAGCAGGTCATCCCCTTCTTTGACAAGCTGCTGCCTTTTCTGAATCTGCACGCGCTGCCCTGGAAGACGCAGGTGGCCTACACCCGCCTGGCTCTGATCCTGATCCAGGGGTGGCTGGGTTTCCCCTACATCTTTGTCATGGTGACCGGTGTGTTGCAGTCCATCCCGGGCGACCTTTACGAGGCGGCGCAGATGGACGGCGCGAGCCGGTTCCAGCAGTTCCGCAGCATCACCCTTCCGTGGATCCTCTCCGCGACGGCGCCCGTGCTGATCACCCAGTTCACCTTCAACTTCTCCAACTTCAACATCATCTACCTCTTCAACAGCGGCGGCCCCGTCATCGCCGGGCAGCTCACCGGCGGAACGGACCTGCTGGTGTCGTGGGTCTATAAAATCACCACCGAAAGCGTCACCCGCGAGTTCGGCATGGGCGCGGCCATCACCGTGTTCGTCTCGCTCATCGTCATGGCGATCGCCCTGACGCAGTACGTCCGCACCGACGCATTCAAGGGAGGGAACGAGCAGTGAATTCAAAAACGCGCGGCAGCACGGCGCGCAAGGCCAAAGAGGGCCTGCGGGTCACGGGAATGTACGTTTTTCTCGTGGTGATCTGCGTCGTCATCATCTATCCGATCCTCTGGATCATCTTTTCCTCCTTCAATCCGTCCCAGTCGATGTTCTCCTCTACGCTGATCCCCAAGGAGATGTCCCTGAGCAACTATGTCTGGTTGTTCACCAGCCCGGACAGCGATTACCTGCTCTGGTTTTGTAATTCGATGAAGATCTCGCTGACCGTGATGGTGCTGCAGGTGGCGCTGGTGTCCTTCACCGCCTATGCCTATTCCCGGTTCTCCTTCCGGGGCAAAAAGTTCGGCCTGCTGATCTTCATGGTGCTGCAGATCCTGCCGCTGACCTCCGCGATGATCGCCTTCTACGCGCTGGGCATCCTGCTGGGTCTGGTGCAGAACCACGCCCACGCATACCTCATTGCCATTTATGTGGGCAGCGCCATCCCCGGCAACACCTACCTGGTGAAGGGGTATCTGGACAACATCCCCAAGGAGCTGGACGAGGCCGCGTATCTGGACGGCGCGGGCAATTTCACCACCTTCTTCCTCATTGTGATGCCGCTGGCCAAGCCCATCCTGGCGGTGCAGGCGCTGTGGGCGTTCATGACCCCTCTGCAAGACTTTGTGATCGCGAAACTCATCATCCGCGAACCGGAGCTCAACACCCTGGCGGTGGGCCTGCAGTCGTTTGTCTCCGGCAGCATGACCGGCGGCACCCAGATGCAGTTCACAAAGTTCGCGGCCGGTTCGCTGCTGATCGCCCTGCCCATCGCGCTGCTGTACATCTTCCTGCAAAAGTATCTCATCAGCGGGTTGACCGCCGGCGGGACCAAAGGCTGAAAGGAGTGGTATGACCATGGCGCAGACGACGCCGGGCTGGCTGCGCGCCAGCACCATTTACTGTGTTTATGTGCGAAGCTACGGCCCGAATGGAACGCTTCGCGAAGTGGAGGCGGACCTGGACCGCATTCAGGCCCTGGGGGCGGACATCCTCTGGCTGCTGCCCATCTGCCCTGTGGGAACGGTGAACCGCCTGGGAACGATGGGCTCGCCCTATTCCATCCGCGATTACCGCGCCGTCGCCCCGGAGTACGGCACGATGGAGGATTTCCAAAGCCTCTGCGCGGCGCTGCACGCCCGGGGGATGCGGTGCATGATGGACATCGTGTACAACCACACCGCCTGGGACAGCCTGCTCTTTGAAGAGCATCCCGACTGGTTCTACCGCACGCCGGAGGGGCGACTGGGGAACCGGGCCGGCGCCTGGACCGATATCATCGACCTGGACTATGACCGCCCCGGGCTGTGGGAGTACCAGATCGAGACGCTGTGCCGCTGGGCGCGGCTGGGCGCGGACGGGTTCCGCTGCGACGTGGCGTCCGCCGTGCCGGTGGAGTTCTGGCGCGCGGCCCGGCGGGCGGTAGCGCAGGTGAAGCCGGACGCCGTCTGGCTTGCGGAGAGCGTCCACGGCAGCTTTGTTCGGGATCTTCGGTCCCGGGGCTTTTATTGCGCCAGCGACGGGGAGCTGTACAGCGCGTTCGACGTCACCTACGACTACGATATCTTTCCCCGATTTGAGGCCGTGTTTGAGGGCACAGGCAGCATAGCGCAGTATCTGGAGGCGCTCATCGCCCAGGAGAGCACCTACCCCGCGAACTACCTCAAGCTGCATTTCCTGGAAAATCACGACCAAAGGCGGGCCGCCTCCTACCTGACGGACCCGCGGGCCCGCCGGATGTGGACCGCGTTCTTCTGGTGCATCAAGGGCGTGGGGCTGATCTACAACGGCCAGGAGGTGCTGGCGACCCACACCCCGAGTTTGTTCGAGCGCGAGCCGATCGACTGGCACTGCTCGCCGGAAGCGCAGGAGTATTGCGAGCTGCTGCGCCTTCTCACCGGGGTGAAAAAGCTGCCGGCGGCGCGGGAAGGGCTTTACTCGCTGGAGGCCGTCGGGCCGGACCGCTCCACAGCGGTGGTGCGCTACGAGGCGGGCCCCCGGCGGCTGTACGGCGTTTTCAGCCTTTCCCTGGCGCAGAGCCGGGTGCAGCTGCCGCTGGCCGACGGCGTATATCCGAACCTGCTGGGCGGAGAAGTCCGCGTGGAGGACGGTATGCTCGCCTGCGGTCAAGAGCCGGTGATCCTTTCCATTTCCGATTGACGCAAGCAACGTGGAACGCCCCGGGGGAACCTCCTCCGGGGCGTTTGCCGTGCCGCGCAAAGGGGACCCGCTTCTGCGTTTTCGCTGAAGCGGGTCCCCTTTGCGTTGTTTTTTTGCGTCCGCGGCGGGTCAGGCTTGGAATCGGGGCAGGGCGGCGTAGCCCCGCTTTGCCGCGGCGATGATCTCGTCCTCCCAGGTCTCGAGGCTGCTGTCGGGGATGCGCCCGGCCTGCTCCATCTCGCCGAACACGCGCCGCATCCCCTCCTCCAGAGTGATCTGCGGCTGCCACTCGGGCACGTCGCGGCGCAGTTTTTCGTTGGACGCATAGGTGTGCTGGCCGAAGATCTCGTAGCACAGCGAGAACCGCTGAGGGTCGATCTCCATCAGCTGCGCCAGGGGCAGGCCCACCATCTCCACCTGCCGGCCCAGCACGCGCATGGCGGTGCGGTGGTATTCCGCCCAGGTGGTAAAGCCCGTCTGGGTGAGGTTGTAGATCTGGCCGATGCAGTGCTGGCGGCCCATCACGCCCACAAAGCCGCGGGCGGTGTCCTCCGTGTGCATATACTGGTGCAGGATGTCGCCGTCGCCGCAGATCAGGATAGGCTTGCCCTTCTTGACCCGGTCGATCCAGGTGTGTTCGGTGGTGAGGCTGCGCAGCATCCCGCTCATGCTGCTGTACGACGTGCAGGGCTTCATGATGGTGACGGGGAAGCCCTCCCGGCGGAACGCCTCCAGATAGACCAGGTCCGCCGCGTGCTTGTTGATGCCGTATCCCGTGCAGGGCTCGAACCAGTCCTCCTCCCGCATGGGGAAGTGGCTGAAATTCTTGCCGTAGGTGCACACGGTGGAGGCGGTGATGAAATGCTTCACCCCGCGGAAGGCCTCCACGCTCACCTTCGCGTCCTGGGCGTTGAAGCAGGTCAGCTCAAAGGCCACGTCGGGGGCCAGGCGCTGCATGGTCTCGATGTATTCGCGCTCGTTGTGTCTGTCGCCCACAAGGCACTGCACCTGGTCGGGATGGCCCGGGCGCTCCGTGCGGTCGAAGCAGACGATGTCGTCATAGCCACGGCGCAAAAGTTCCCGAATGATATGCGTGCCGATATTTCCGTTTCCTCCGGTGACAACGATTTTCATAATACGACCTCCTGATCCTTTGCAAAGATCTGATATTCCATCGGCGCGAGGGAAACTGTCTTCTCCGCCCCGTCCTTCCATGTCAGCCGGCATTGCAGCGGCCGCTCGCCGCTGTTCCACACCAGGGTGAGTTCGTCCCCCGGGCAGGAGCGCCGGAACGCCAGTGCCGGCGGCCCCTCCACCCACACCGGTTCCACCCAGCGGAAATCCCCTTTCGTCAGCGCGGGATGCTCCCGGCGCAGTGCGGCCAGCGCCGTGTACAGCCGGAGCAGCCGTCTGCCCGTCTCGGTGGGGGGGTCAAAGCACATACAGCGGCGCGCCTGGATAAAATCGGCGCCGGTCATGCCGGTCTCGTCGCCGTAATAGATCGCGGGCATCCCCACGAACAGGAACTGGAACACAGCGGACAGCGCCGCCGGCTCGAACCGGTCCTTCGCCAGGGTCAGCCAGCGGGCCGTGTCGTGGGAGCCCAGCAGATTGTACATACAGCGGGTCATGGGCGCGGGGTAGTGGGTCAGGATGCGGTCGATCTCCCGGCGGAAGCGGGCGCCGTCCATCGTCTTTTCAAGGAAGCAGGCGCGGCACAGCGACGCAAAGGGGTAGTTCATCACGGTGTCGAACATATCCCCCGCCAGATAGGGCTGCGCGTCGCCCCAGACCTCCCCGAGAATGAGGGCCTGGGGGTTGATCCCCTTTACCTCGGCCCGGAAGGCACGCCAGAAAGAGAGATCGATCTCGTTGGCCACGTCCAGCCGCCAGCCGTCGATGCCCATTTCGGTCCAATAGCGCGCCACCCGCAGCAGATAGTCCCGAACGTCCGGGTCCTCGGTGTTCAGCTTGGGCATATGGCGCTCAAAGGCGAACCGCTCATAGCTGTATTCGCCGTCCACCGCAAAGGGATACCGGTTGATGAAGTACCAGTTGTAGTACTCCGAGTCCCTGCCCCGGGCCATCACATCGCGGAACTGCGGAAAGGTGTCGCAGGTGTGGTTGAACACCGCGTCCAGCACCACGCGGATGCCGCGGCTGTGGCAGTCGTCCAGAAAGGCGCAAAAGTCCTCCAGGGTGCCCAGGCGGGGGTCGATGGAGAAATAGTCGTAGGTGTTGTATCGGTGGCAGGTATTGGAGCGGAAGATGGGGCACAGATACAGCGCGTTGATCCCCAGCGCGCTGAGATGATCCAGATGGTCGCGCATCCCGGCAAAGTTTCCGCCCAGAGGCTTGACGATGTCCGGCTCGCTTCCCCAGGCGGGGAAGGTCTCTCCGGTGGGGACCGGCTCGCGGCGCGCGAACGAATCGGGAAAGATCTGATAAAAGATCGCGCTTTCCGCCCATTCCGGCACGCGGATGGCGTCCCCCCGGTTCAGATAGGGCATCTGGAAACACGCCTCCGTGCAGCCCTCCGGGCTCCGGTGCGTCCCCTGCTCGTCCAGATACCACACCTCTCCCCCGGCGTCCTCCAGGCGGAAATAGTACTGCAGCCGCCGGTAGGGCGGCGTCACCTGCGCGCGGTAATAGGCAAACAGATCGTCTGTCAGAAAGCACTCCATCTCCGTGCGGGCATGCGGCTGGTCCTCCACATACTTGTCGAACCAGCACAGCGCGGCCCCGCGCAGATCGCCGCAGGCGGCCCGCAGAAGCAGCGTCACGGTCCCCTGTTCGTCAAAATAGGCGAACTCGTTGCGCGGACGATGGTAGATCGCCTCAGGATTCATGTTTTTTCTCCTTTTTATCGAAACTTTATCGAAGCGGATGTTGCCGCTTGATTCACCTATATAATCATAGCCTTTCCCGAGTGCCAAGTCAACGGGATATTTCAAAAAATGAGGATTTTTATCGCTATTTTATCGATAAATTATTGATAAAATCTCGAACCATTGCTATAATGAAGCAAAGGAGTGATGGAGATGCATCTTCGCGTTGCCGTTTTTGATCTGGACGGCGTCATCGTCAGCACCGACACATTTCACTTTGAAGCGTGGAAGCGCCTGTTCGCAAAGCGGTGGGGCATCGTCCACACCCCCGCGGCGGAGGAGCTGACCAAGGGCGTGGCGCGGTTTGAGTGCATGAAGCTGCTGGCGCGCTACTACGGCATCCGCGCCGACGAGGAGGAGCTTCACCGCGCGGCGGAGGAAAAGAATCGGATCTATCAGCAGCTGCTGCAGGAACAGCTCTCGCCGGCGAACATCCTGCCCGGCATTCCGCAGACGCTGGCACTGCTGAAGGAACGGGGCGTGCGCACGGCGCTGGCCTCGTCGAGCCGCAACGCGCCCTTTATCATAAACCGGTTGGGCCTGACGTTTGATTACTGTGTGAACCCGGCGGCGATCCCCCACGGAAAACCCGCGCCGGACATCTATCTGGCCGCGATGGATCATTTCGGCGTGTCGGCACAGGAGTGCGTGGGTGTTGAGGACGCGGTCAGCGGCGTGGCCTCGATCCTTGCGGCGGGGATGCCGGCCATCGGCATCGGGCCGGCGGTCATCGCCGCCCGTGCCGACGTCGTGCTGGAGACCACGGCACAGCTGCCGCAGACCTTTGAAGAACTTCTGGACGGCCCCCGGCAGCTGGACTGGGCGGGCGGCTTCTGCGCCGCGCTGGCCGCGCCCGCCCGGCTGCGCGCCCCCACAGAGCAGCGACGGCTGAGCCAGCTGACGGGATATTTTGAGGACTGGCGGGCGGCGGAGAATATCCTTGCGTCGGGCAGCGATCCGCTGGTGTATGAATACCACCAGCTGAACGCCCCCCGGGACCCGGGCGACGTCGCCTTTGGAGTGACCACCCTGTATCCGGGGGTGGTGGGCAGCGAGTTCTACATGACCAAGGGGCATTTTCACGGTGTGCTGGAAACGGGCGAGGTGTATTATGCCCTGCAGGGCAGCGGCCTGCTGCTGACGGAGGACCGGCACGGGCACACGCGCTGGCTCCCGCTGGCGCCGGGCCGGGCGGCCTATGCCGCGAAGGGGTTCGCGCACCGCATGGTCAACACGGGGGACGAGCCCCTGGTGTGCTTTTTCGCCTATCGCGCCGACGCCGGCCACGATTACAAAACGATCGAGCAGTCCGGGTTCCGGAAACTCGTGCTGCGCACCGAGGGCGGCGGCGTTTCGATCCAGGACAATCCCAAGAAAAAACAGGAGGAAGAAGTATGATGGATGTACAGTATTTGACGCCCGAAGCGCTCGCAGCGATCTTTGACCACACGCTGCTGCGCGCCAGCGCCAGCCTTTCCGAGCTGGCGCAGCTGTGCGCCGAGGCCCGGCAGTACGGGTTCGGCATGGTGGCGATCAACTCCGCCCCCGTGGCCTTCTGCCGCGGGCAGCTGGAGGGCAGCCCGGTGCATGTGGGGGCCGCCATCAGCTTTCCCCTCGGGCAGACGACGCTGGACGTCAAGCTGTTCGAGACCGAGAAGGCCATCCGCGACGGCGCGGACGAGATCGACTATGTGACCGATCTGACCCATGTCAAGGAGGGCGACTGGAACGCCGTGGAGGAGGAGATGAAGCGCATCACGCGGATGTGCCGCGAGGCGGGCGTGATCTCCAAGGTGATCTTTGAGAACTGCTATCTGACCCGGGACGAGATCCGCAGGCTGGCACAGATCGCGCGGGAGGTGGAGCCGGACTTCATCAAGACCTCCACCGGCTTCGGGCCCTCCGGCGCGACGGCGGAGGATGTGCGCCTGATGAAGCAGACCGTGGGCGACCGCGTCCGGGTGAAGGCCGCGGGGGGCATCCGCAGCTGGGAGAGCTGCCGCGCGATGCTTGAGGCCGGCGCGGAGCGCATCGGCACCTCCAGCAGCATCCGCATCCTGAACGAATTCATCGCGTGGAGGGACCGGAAATGACCTTTGATTGCTCCATCGAACTGAACAACGGTGTAAAGATCCCTCAACTGGGATACGGCACAGCGCTCATCAGCGAAAACAGCGACGAGACCGTGCGCGCCGTGTCCACCGCCATCGAACTGGGCTATCGCCATTTCGACACCGCTTCGATCTATCACAACGAGCGGGAGGTGGGTCGGGCCGTGCGGGAATGCGGCCTGCCCCGCAGTGAACTGTTCGTGACCACGAAGCTGTGGACCACGGATATGCGCGCCGCGCGCGAGTACGACGCGTTTCAGGAGAGCCTGGAGCGGTTGGGGCTGGATTATGTGGATCTGTATCTGATCCACTGGCCGGTGCGCGGACGCTACCAGCAGAGCTGGGAGGTGCTGGAGCGCATCCTGGAGCAGGGCCTGGCGCGGGCCATTGGCGTGAGCAATTTTAACCCCCATCACATCGACGATCTGATCGCGATGGGAGGGACGGTGCCCGCGGTGAACCAGTACCAGCTGCACCCGCAGATGTCCTGCCCCACGCTGCGCAGCTACTGCCGGAATCACGGCGTGCAGATCGAGGCGTGTCAGCCTCTGGGGCAGGGGCTGTATGTCGGGGATCCCGTGCTGAGCGAGATCGGCCGCAAATACGCAAAGAGCGCCGTGCAGGTGGTGCTGCGCTGGGAACTGCAGCACGGGATCGTCACCCTGCCCAAGTCCTCCCGGCCCGACCGCATCCGCGAGAACCGGGACCTGTTCGACTTCGAACTCAGTTCAGAGGATATGGCGGTGATCGATCACATGAACATAAACCGCAGCATCACCCCGGACGCCGACCCCGAGACCTTCACCTTCTGAGCCCGGTCGAAAAAACACAAAACAGGCGCCTGCCGCGGCAGGCGCCTGTTTTTGTGCTTCGTTCGCGGCGGTCAGCCCCGCTGGTCGGCGGCCAGCC
>ERZ1090860.539-NODE-540-length-22429-cov-34.953696_pt1 | contig 22429 bp, 21 predicted proteins | sample MGYA00478483_ERZ1090860 | MGnify/ENA primary metagenome ERZ1090860 (study PRJEB33644, sample SAMEA5815741) | chicken gut metagenome | biome: Chicken; feature: Gastrointestinal Tract; material: Caecum | place: Ireland | collected 2019-01-01 | study: A study of the...
AAAAGCCGCACGAAAGAATTACACCCGTGGTGGTGTACCCCTTCGTGCGGCTTTTACCGGCACTCTTTTTCCATTATAGCAAGGACAGAGAAGATGTCAACCCGTATCCGTATACAATCCCGCTTTACTCCCTGAAGATTTCTTATCTATGGCCCATGAGATTATGTGCATCCTCGTGGTCATCCACCTTGTGGCCCAGGGCCATGCGCTTCTCCCGGAGCATCCGGCGGCGCTTCTTGTCGATGTGCAGCCCGGCTTGGATGGTATCCGCGGCGGACTGCTCCTGGAAGATACGGCCCATGTTGTGGAAGAGTTGGAGGACACATCGGGCGGCATCCGCGTGGGATGCCGCCCGATGTCTTTGCGCTTGCCGATGAGGTGCAGCTTTTGGTTGCTGGCTATGTGTCTCCGGCTGTGTGCAAAAGGGTGGGGAAGAAGTATCCTGTGCATCAGAAATGTGCTCCACCATATCTCGGCCAAGGGTTTCGTCCTGCCCCAGCTTGAGCACCTCCCGAATGACCATGTTGCGCACGGCCTTGAACTCCTTCTGCCGGGAGAGGGGCAGACGCTCCGGCACCTGCTCGGAGTAGGTGCGGCACACCTCCTCCCGCATCTGGCTCCACAGGTCGTAGGCGGCGGCTACACGCTCGTCCTTTGCCAGCTCATCCACGATGGCGTCCACCACCGCCTTGGTTTTAGGTGCTAAGTAACCGTATACCTTCTTGCCCTGGGTGTTCTGTAGACGCTGGGCCAGCTCCAGCACCAGCCGCTCCAGGTTTTTATTTTGGAGCTGACCGGTCTCCATCTGGGCGATCAGTTCTGCCATGGCGCGCTCCGCGTCCCGGCCCAGGGTGTCCCTGTACTCGGTTTGCTGCTCGTAGATGTGGATGAGATCCTGTTGGAAGATCCGCCGGCCGAAGGCAGACTTGACCTGCTGGATGCCCTGCCTGGTGAGGTAGCCCTCTTTGGGATCGGAGGAGAACACCACCATGTGGATGTGGACGCTGTCCTCCTTCCGGTGGAAGGCGGCATACCAGCGCAGATGTTCCAGCGGGATTTTGTACCCCCTGGCGATCTCCGGCGCACAGGCGCACACCAGCTCCCGCCAGCTGTCCGCGTCATTGTAACCCAGCCGCTCCGCGTCCTCCCGGCGGATGGCCACCACCGGCGTCCACACGCTGCCGGTGTGCTCCGCCACCTCCCGGACGGCCTGGAAGAGGTTACGCACCTTGCCTTCTGAGCACCACAGGCCGTGCTCACCGTCCAGCTGCACGCCGGGGCGGTGGGACACGTAGTCCAGGTAGTTCTCCATCCGGCTCATGGGCTCCGCGAAGTCCTCCTGCACCTGACGGATGAAGGCGTTGGCGTTCCCCTGTGTGGGTGCGCTGCAGTAGTCCTCGTACTCCAAAAGTTCCTCCGCGCCAGGAAAGTCCCGCAGCAGGCGCTGGATGAATGCCTGCTGTTTTTTCGTGGCGGGCTGGTCTTGCAGTTCACCTCTGAGCACCTCCACGCCGGGGCGGGTGGCGATATAGCGGGCCCGGTTGGACAGCTTGGCCGTATCCCTGCCGCCCTTCAGGTAGGGGGACATGAACCGGACGCGGCTCATCCGTCAGGGTAGATCTGGCGCTGGAGGTCTAGATCGTCGTCAAAGCTGATCTTCCCGTTGGTGCGCAGCACCTCGTCCACCGCGTAGGCACGAAGCTCCCGGCGATTCACGGGATCCGCCCGGAAGTGTGCGGCCACGGTGTGCCCCATCATGTTCACCTCCACGCACAGCTTGAACAGCAGGGTGCGCAGCCGGTTCTCGTTGTCCGCTAGGGTCCCCCGCAATGTGTCCACCAGGGCACGGGAGAGGTACTCCGAAGTGTCCTCCGTAGCCAGGTAGCCCATATAGAACCGCAGGGCCTTGCTGATAAATTCACTGCGGTTTTTACAGTTGTCCTCCTCCAGCCAGCCGTCTATGCGGGCGAGAAGCGCGGCATCCAGCCACACAACCGTCCTCTGTATTCTCTGTTCACTCATATTCTCTGCCTCCTCGTTGAAATCGGCGCAACGGCTTGGTACGACGGGTATTTTTGCGTCAAGGTGCACCTGAATAGCGGCAGAACCGTGAAAAGGTGCACCTCCCCTGAAACCCAGGAAAGCCCCGCACTGCGGGGCTTTGTGGGCGGGAGGAGGGCGCTTGCGACCACCTCCCTTTATCCTAGTACAAAAATCGAACGCCCCAAACCGGGGCGAAACCGGCCCCAACGGGGCGGTTTTCCGGCTGGGCGGGGCCCTGGCCCGCCCTCCGCCTGAAACCGGCACACAGGGCGGACACGGGGCCAACGGCGTGCTCACAGCTGGGCCAGGCCGGGGGCCTGGCGGGACTGCTGTGCCTCCGCCAGATACCGGGCTCGGAAATCCGCCAGCGCCATGCCGGTCTGCTCCCGGCAGCAGGCGTCCATCTTTGGCAGCAGCGCGGCCTGCTCCTGTTCGGTCAGCGGATACCGGAAGGCGAACTCATTGCCGTCCCCGCACACCAGGGTGACGTCCAGGGCGGAGCACGGCCGGCCGGTGTCCAGGTCATAGACGGCGTACACGCTGAGCCAGTCGTCATTTTCCCCTGTCGCCACATGGGTTCCAAAGACCGCGTCCGGATCAAACGTCACCGGCACGCAGAACAGAAGGCGGCCATCGCACTCTGAGAGCTCGTCTGTAAAACTCACCTTGTCCACAGGGATGCGGCGTTGACCAACCGTGAGCTCCGGCGGCTCGCCGCCCGCCTCTGCCAGCAGATGCTGGTACTGCCGCGCCAGGGAACGGCCGGTGCGCCGCTGACAACACGCCTCCATCTCCCCGCGCAGGACGTCCCGCTCTGCCCGGTTGAGGGGATAGGTGAACGGGTGCTCCTCCTCACCGTTATTCCGGCAGAGGGTTATATCTATGTGATCCACCACATCCTGAAGTGCAAAATCATAAGCAGCGTAGAGGTTCAGCCAGTCACCAAGCTTGCCGGTGTCCAGCCCCGGGCCAAACACCTCCCGCTGGATCTGTTCGCTGACGCAGTCGAACTGGAAATCCAGCTTGTGGCCGATGCGCAGGATCTCCTCCGGGAACACCAGATCCCCCTGCCGCAGATCCCGGCGGTGGGGCAGTACAGGAGCACTCATAAGCTCAATCCTCCCAGCACCGGGCCGCTGCCCTGCTGCTGTACACTGTGCGCCTGATCCTGCTGGAGCTTCAATTCCTCCAGGATCTCCCGAGCCCGGTTGTCCAGCATCGTTCCTCGTTCTGCCGCCCACGCCAGGTAGCCGTCCAGCTTCATGCCCTGTCCCAGCAGGGCTTCCGCCGCCTCCGGCGCGTGCTCCCGCAGGCACACGTTCATGGCATCATAGTCCTCCGGCCGCACCCGCAGGCTGTCCTTCAGCAGATGCGCCACCCTCTGCCCGTCGTATGCGGTGAGCAGAGGGAGCAGCAGGGGAGCAGCATGGTCGCCCGGCTGGAGGCCCTTTTGGAGCAGCTCCGTGAGCATGGGCAGGTCACGGGCATAGGCGGCGGCGCACAGCAGCTTGGAGGGCGCGGCGGCAACCTGTTCCGGCGCGGCCCGGCGGATGAGCTCGCTGCCCATGGCGGGATTTTGCAGGTAGGCATATTGCAGAACCTCACCAGGCAGGGATGGGGATGGGTTGTCCACCTTGTCCATCGTCCGGTCCAGCATCATCTGCACCCGCTGGAGATCCCCGGTGTCCACCGCGCGCTTGCAGGCGTCCAGCCAGACGTCCTCCGGGTACGGTGACTTTGTCCCAAGCATCAATCGGGCCATCCGCCTGCCCACCGCGCCTGGCCGGCCCGCCGACTCCACCAGCAGGCTGTACCTCTCCTCCGGTTCTGTCACCTGGAGGGCCAGGGAGGAGAAGGCGTACAGCTCCCCGTCCCGGACGGCCAGCACCGCCCGGTCCGCTGTGCTCATGTGCAGGGGGCGGGCGCCCACCTCGTCCATGTAGGCGGTGATGCTGCCTGCCATGCGCCGCAGGAGCTGCTCCGTATTCGTCATCTGTGCCTCCTGGCGCATCCGCTGTTCCACCAGCGCGTCCATGAGCACACGCTTTTCTTTCGGGCTGAGATGGAGCACCGCCCCATCCGCTTCCGTGCCGTCCTCCAGCCTCTGGAATCTGGCATAAGCGCCGTGCTCACCGTGGAATGCCTTGGTGATGGCGGAGGAGATGAGGAACATCCGGTCCATATCAGAGCCGCTCTCACCCAGGGTCTTGCCCGTGGCGAAGGTTTTGATCACAGGCTTGCCGTCCTCACCATACCATATCAGGCGCACGTCCAAGTAGATGCCCTCGCTGGCTCCGTAGTCCGTGGTGCAGAAGAGATCCGCATCCCGGGGGACCACCTTTCCGTCTTCCCAGACATCGTCCAGCAGGAAATACTCGTCCGGCAGATAACCCATACCCTCCAGCCGGTGCTTCAGCTCCTCGTATACCTCCTGGCCGGTGCGGCCGCTCAGTTCAATGGTCTCCATCTTTCGCTTCCTCCTTCTGTGGTTGTGTGGGTTTGGATGCTGCCGGCCGCCGACGCCTGCTCCTGTCCGGCCGGCACCGGGCGTCCAGGTAGGCCCGGGTTTCCGCCGGGACATAGGTTTCGTACAGCTCCTCCAGCGCCAGCTGGAGCTCCTTCTGGGGTGTGCGCTTGTTCTTGGCGGCAAGAAAATACCGGAGCGCGTCCAGCCGCTCCGGCTCCATACTCACCGTCAGTTCCACTTTTTCCACGAAGTCCACCTCCATCATCTGTTATGCGGCCTGCTTTGGAGCTGCCAGCCGCCCGCCTCCAGCGCGGAGAAAAACGCGAAGGTCTCCGGCGTCAGGCACTCCATCTGCGCCGCCTTTTCCGCATTGCCGCGGTTGGCTATGTAATAGGCAAAGTAATCCGCGAAATATTCCCGGCAGCCTGTCCCGGCGTAGGCACGCAGAAAGGCGGAGGCCGCACCGGCCTCCGCCTCGTAAAAGGAGCTGCGCCCGGGCGGGAATCCGAGCATGCTGTCCAGGAAGTGCCCGAACTCATGGACAGTGGCCTTTGCCTCCGACACGTAGATGTGCTTTTCATCGTAGTCCGCGGCGCCCGTACAGCTCGTGCCATACCGCCGGGTCAGTCCGGCCATGTGCCGGAAGTCCACCGCATACGTCCAGCCGCTGTCCGCAAAGGCCCGCAGGATGGACTCCGGCACCCGGCGCAGCTCCAGCAGGTAGTCGTTCAGGTTCACTTCGTCGGGGTTCTGGATTGGAAATTCTTCGATTATGGGCGGTTCCCGGATGCGCGGCTCACAGGCCAGCAGGGCATCCAGCAGTGCCGCAGCCTCGCCCCGGGTAACCAGCTCCATCGGCTCCGTTCCCGCCGGGTACAGGCCCAGCTCCGCCCCCACCCGCAGGCAGTTCTCGTAGGCGGACAGGGCCTCGCCGCCTGGATACAGGGTGCTGTCATAGATGTGCAGCCCCGCGGCGGCAAAGGCGCTCTGGTACAGGGCGCCGCGGCAGAGGCCGCTCTCCGGCGCGGCCACGGCGGTGACGGGCAGCCAGCCCCGGCGGTATGCCGCGGCCACGCAGCCGATTTCAGAAGGGGGATCCAGATAGTCCTCACACAGCATGGCCGCCCACTGCCGGACGGTAATGAGGTCATTCGTTTTGCCTACGGATACGGCCAGCACCGGCGTCCGCAGCAGGAGCACCAGAACCAAAGCCAGCAGGCTGGAGCATATCCGCTTACATCGTGTAGAACTCAATATGGATCTTCCTCTCTACCTCGCCGGGCTGGAAGGACTCCGGCTGGGCAAAATGCTGGCTCCAGCGGTCTATCTGCTCCGGCGTAAGGGAACAGAAGTCACCGTCCGGAGTGTCCCCGGCCAGGAAGAATGTGCCGGCAATGATGTCGTCCCCCAGCCTGCGGCTGCCGGGCAGCCCCATCAGCTTCCCCTCCTCATTGCACACCAGGCAGACGTCATCCAGGGGGATGACCTCAATGTACCCGCCCACCATCTGCTGCATAGCCTTCAGGGTGTTGGGGATGGTGACGGCCTCCGGCGCCTTGCCGGGCTCTATTTTCAAGACCTGGATGGAATCTTCTTTCATTGGATGCAACCTCCTGACAGAAATCGGACGCATGAGAATCCACAAGCGCCGCCTTGAAGCAGTGTGGTATGAATATCTTGTTTCATAGTGCCCTCCATGGTATAATCAATCCAATATTGATGATAAAGAACAGCACCCGGAGGAGATCGGATATGGACAGGCTCCCTGATTTTGTGGAAACCCACCTCAGAGAGATGGGTTATTTTACGTTTCTTCTTCCTGTAACCGCGTTTGGGTATCAGGACGACATGATTATGGAGGTCAGCGTGGAGTATGGCCTCTCCGGTGACCGGACACATTATCAGGCCAATGTGTGGGTGCGCCAGGATCGTTCCCACACTAAGCACATGATCTATACCCTGTCAGTCTCTGCGGCGGGTGGGCCCGCACCCGATGAGATCTTTTCGGCACTGAACAGCGATGATGGGTTCACCGCCGTGATGCATGACTATATTTACGAGGCGGCCAAGCACCGCGAATAACCAGATATTCGTGTAATGCCGGTATGTCCCTATGCTGATGCCGGCAGATAGTACCTCGGGTTCGTCCTCTGGCCGTTGACGCGCACCTCGAAGTGTAGGTGGGGGCCGGTAGAGCGGCCGGTGCTGCCGGACAGGGATACGATGTCGCCGGCCTCCACCGTCTGGCCCACCCGCACCAGCAGCTGGGAGTTGTGGGCGTAGAGGGTGGACAGGCTATTGCCGTGGTCAATCATCACGTAGTAGCCGTAGCTGCTGTGGTATTGGGCGGCAACAACGGTCCCGGGCAGGGCGGCCCGGACGGGGGTGCCGGTGGGAACCGCCAGATCCATGCCCGTGTGTCCCCGGGTCTCCCCGGTGAAGGGATCGCTCCGGTAGCCAAACTCCGACGTTACCCGGCTCTCCCAGCCCGCCCCAATAGGGGAGCAGAAGCCGTCCGCCCCGATGTAGGGCACGTCCGCGCCGGGAATCCAGCCCTCCGTGCCGGTGGATACGCCATACTTCACCACGTTGTACACGCTGTCCGCGTTGCTCTGCTGTTCCGGGGTGATCTCCGTTCCGGTGAGCTGCTGGATGTTCTGCCAGACCTGCTGGAGGTCTGAGATTGGAAGGGCCACGGTATAGGTCTCCTCAATCTCCACCTCATTGCCGTCCTCATCCACAGTGGTCACCGTGCGGGTGTGCTCCTCATAGGTGACGAAGCAGTCCACAAAGCCCTGCCCGGCGTGGGATGCTGGGTCGTCCGCGCCGAAGTACAGAGCATAGAACATGGCCTTGACCCGGATGTCATCCAGGGTATCCCCCTCCTCCATCTGCCCCTCCACAGCCTGCATGGCGGCATCCAGCAGGGCAAAGCTGTCCCGCATCCCCTCGATGTATGCCCGGTACTCCGCCGGGGTGCCCTCCGGGATGGCCCCGCCGCGAAAGCACAGGTCTGCCGCGGTGCGGTTGTGCTCCGCCCCGCCGGAGAGCAGAGCGCAGAAGAACACTAACAGGAGGATGATGGGGGAGAGCATCGCCACCAGCACCCACCCTATGGCCTTCCGGCTCTTTTCGCTGGTGAGGATGGACGCGGCGGCCTTGGCCAGGAACGCGGGACTCATGTGGCACACCTCCCACAGGAACAGGGCAGATTGTCCTCCGGGAACACCTGGGGAAGCGCCAGCTGTCCCTCGTCGTACTCCAGAAAGTCCCGCCAGGCCCAGTTCCGGCCCAGCCCCTTGACGGCGGTTAAATGAGGCCGGGCCCTGTCCTCAATGGTCAGGGCCCGGCTTAATAGTTCCGGATATTGGTGGTAGAGAGTGCGGATCTCCCGCCGCTTCATGGACGGACAGAAGAAGCAGGAGGACTTCCCCGGCAGGGGAAGCCCGGCTTCCTGGATGACCCGGATGCACTTGTTCCGGTCCCAGCCCCACTCCATGAGGGGGTATTCCTTCTGGTATTTCTTATCTGTCATATCCCGCTCCCGGACTTTCTCCCGCCGCTCCGGTTCCCCGGCGTCGTAGCCGACGAACTTGACCACCCGGCCGCCGCCGGCCCACACCGCCTGGCAGCGGGGGTCGTGCCGGCAGAACTTTTCTTGAGGCATGATTTTGTGCTTGAGGGAGCACTTCTTATAGCCATAGGCGATGGAGGGGAGGGAACCGGAGCGCAGGCATTCCTGCTCCAGGGTGAGCCGCTGCCCATCCCGGGTGGTGTACCACACCCGGGTGATGGGCGGCATCCCGTGCTCCGCCAGCCAGCGGCCCATGGTATCCAGATAGGTGTAGGTGTGGGGCTGCTCCCCGCCGGGATCCGCGAAGAGGATGAGGTCTACCGGGATGTGCCTCTGCCAGAGCCCCACCAGCATGGCGGTGCTGTTTGTCCCCACCCCATATGCCACCACGTTCATCCCTCTCCTCCCACAATCAGCGCGTGCTTGTGGGGCGGGGCGTGGACGTCCAGCAGGTTGCGGTCCGCGCCGCACTTGAACAGGCAGACGCCGTTGTTGGGGGAACTGATCAGGTCGTACTCGGCGCTCTCCAGCTGGAGGTTGTCCATGTAGAACTTCTTGTCCACCTTGCCGCCGTGGAAGAGGAACTGATGGGTGGGGATGGCAAACAGGGGCCGGGTCAGCTCCCGCACCCCCTGGATGTCGAAATCCTCCAGGTTCTGCGACGCCAGGATCAGGGCGGAATTGCGCTTACGCACCCGCTTGAGGCAGTTACGGATGTACTCGATGGTGGTCAGGTTGGACAACCAGAGGTAGAGCTCGTCCAGAGTGGCCACGGTGTTGCCCTGGGTGAGGAGCCGGTCGCTGAGGTAGGACAGCAGGTTGAACAGCAGGGCGTCCTTGACGGAGGAGTTGGCGTGGATCAGATCCTTGACGCCAAACACCAGGAACCTGGTGCTGGTGATGTTCGTGCGGCCATTGAAGTAGACGCTCTCCGCCCCCCGGCACATGGAGTGGAGGCCCAGCAGGAGCTCCCGCAGCAGCTCCCTGGGATAGAGGGGGCTGTCCTCCCGGTCATAGTGCTCGTAGGCGTCATCCAGGACGGCGTACAGATCCTCGGCAATGGGCCAGTCCTCCGGTCCCAGGGCGGAGAAGTCCGTCTTATCCGAGATGCCCCACTTCCGATACAGCCGCTCCAGCATCAGCTCCAGGGTGTCCACCTGCTGGTGGGTGAAGGGCTTGTAGGCCCGGAAGAAGTCCTTGAGGAAGGAGATGTGCTGGGACAGGGGGGACTTCTGTTGGAATGCCGCAGGCGCGTCTAAATCATCGTCGCCGCAAGCTCCATATCCCTCGCTCCCGCCTGGCGGCGAGAGTTCGTTCATTCGGCTGCGGCTCCTCTCCCCATCGAACCCGCTCCGCTGGGCTTCGATGGGGGCCCCGGCCATGTCCACATCCCACCGCTTGGCCTCCAGGAAGTTGATGCGGAACTGCCCGCCCATGAGATCCGCATAACAGCCGCCCAGTTTGTCGCAGAGCCAGGTCAGCTCCTGCTCCGGATCCAGGCAGATCACCGTCTTGCCGCTCTCCAGCAGGTTACAGATGAGCAGTTTCAGCAGATAGCTCTTGCCCTCGCCGGAGTTGCCCAGGATGAGCACGCTGGAATTGGTCTTGTCCGGCGTGCGGCGGTCCAGATCCAGCAGGATGTCCGAGCCGTAGTGGTCGTTACCGATGTAAAACCCGTGGGGGTCATTCTTGCCGGAGTAGTTGATGGGGTACAGGTTGGCCACGGAGCTGGCGGGGAGCACCCGCTCAAACTGGGCGCCCAGGGCATTGCGGCCCGCCGGGTTGGCGGATAGGAAGCCCTCCCGCTGGCGGAGCAGCAGGGGGTCTGCACTGAGCTTGGCGCGGGTGAGCTCGGCGCCCACCTCATCCCGCAGCCGCCGCAGCTCCTCGGGGCTTTTGGCGGCCAGCTCCAGGAACACCGCGCAGTGGATGAGGGGCTCCCGGTTCTTCCGGGCGCCGGCTATGATGGCGGCAACGTCCTGGAGGTTGGCCTCCGCTGTGACGCTCCGCTTCAGGTTGTCCTGACTGCTCCGATCCAGCCGGTTCTTGTTGACGGCCTTGTGGTAGATGGCGTCCTCCTCCGCCGCTGTTACCTGGCGGGCGTAGAGGTGGAGTGTGACGCCGGCCTTGTTGCAGATATGGGAGAGCAGGGCCAGCTCCTCAGTGACGGCGGGGTAGCCCCGGAGGGCCAGGACACAGCGGTACAGCCCGCCCAGGACATAGGAGTCCGTGTTGAACTTGACCGCCGCCGGGGCAATCATGTCCAGAAAGTCCTTGGGCTGGAACATTTGCACCGATTTTTCCACAGGCTTCTTCCGTTTCTTCTGACTTTTAGCCATGTTCCGTCACCCACCTCTCTCCGTCCACCTGGTCAAAGTGCTCGGTCACCACGTCCTGCTGGTAGTACACCGCCAGGATGCGCTTCACGTCCTGTTCCCCGGCCAGGCGGACATGGAAGCCGTGATCCTGAATCTGCTTCTCCAGCCGCCGGGGCAGCTCACGATCCTCCGCGGCCTTGCCGTCCAGACGGCACACCAGGGCAAACTCCCGGGAGGCGGCGGTGGAGGACTGCCTGGCGTCCAGGTGCTCCATGTCCTGCCGGAGCAGCTCCCGCAGGGCGGGCTCTGGCTCCTCCTCCAGCCGCCGCTGGTAATACTGCTTGTTTTTCAGAAAGGACTCCCGGGAGTCCAGGGCCAGCAGCTCCAGGGAGGCCATCCCCTGGAGAAGCCCGGTCAGGGCCTTCACCCGGCCCCGGATGCCCTCCGGGGACAGGATGGACAGGTTATCCGGCCGGAGCAGGTAGAAGAGCAGCTCGTCCCGGCCGCACACCGCGCTGTGCTCCGTCAGGCGGGTGATGCCCATGAGCTGCCGGGTGGTCTGGCGCTGGCGCAGAAGCTGCTGTTCTTTCCTATTCACAGCTCTGCCCCCATTCGTAATACTGCTGCTGCAGGAACAGGAAGCAGGCCGCCCGGCGGAGGAAGTCCAGGACGCTGGAGCCCTCCACCTGGATGGCGAGGAAGGCGTACAGCACCGTGCCCACCAGGGGGATCATGCCCCCAGTCTGGGCCAGCGCCAATACAGAGAGCAGAAAGGCCACCCCGATGATGGCCACGTCCCGCAGCTGCCAAAGCCACAGGGTTGCCTTGGCCTTCAGGTTGTCTGGGTAGATGAACAAGAAAACACCTCCGAACGCGAAGGGGCGCCAGCCATACAGGCCGGCGCCCCTTCTGTGGGTTATTCTGCTGTGCCGCTTTCCTCCGTGTCCTCATCCTGGCCGGCGGCATCTGCCTCCGCTTCGCCGTCAGGCTCTGTGGCGGCTTCCGCCGGTGTGCAGTCCTCCTCCAAGGGCTGATCCCCGCCGCCGTCGACGGTCTCCGCGGCCTCCCGCTCCTCCTGGGCCTCTGCCAGGGCCCTGTGGATGCAGTCCAGGAAGAAGGCGTTCTGCTTGATGCCCCTCTCCTGCAGGTAGTCCTTGAACTTCTCGAACAGCTCACCGGGTACCTGGAATGCCACCGTTCTCTTGTCTCCGTTCATCGTAGTTTCCTCCTTCTGATTGTGATAGAATGTTTGGATCAGCCATGTCATGTACTGGCCCAGGGTCTTCCCGGACGCCTCCTGCTCCTCCCTTACCCGGGCATGGAGCCCTTCCGGGATGGGTGCGCAGAGGTTTTTCACTTTTCCTTCCATATTGCAGCTCCCTTCCTTTTGTGGTAACGCAAGTATACCGATCTCACCGGCAAATAGCTATGACCAACACCAACAAGGATTTTGCCGGAAAGTAAGCAGAAGTAACAAGCCAGGATTATATCCCGCCCATTGATAGATGAACCTCCTCGTTCTGTTCCGGCCGGTATGGGAAGCTCTCCAGCAGCCACCTGGGGCCCTGGCTCTCTATCTCACTCTGGTAGTCCCCGCTTTGATCAAAGCGCCGCTCAAAATCCAGCGCCCAGTTGAAGATCTCGTAAAACAGTTCCCGTTCGTCTGGGACAGTGATGGTTTTGGCAAGCTCCATGTACTCGGCATATCTGGAGAGATAGAACACCGTATTACACAGTTCGATCAATTTGGGCTTCTTCTGCCCGGCCTCTTCCACTTTTTCTGGCATTTTGATACCCCCATCCACAAAATTCTTCAGACCCCTCTGACAATTAAGGCAGTAAGACTACTCATTTCGATGCCGCCTGGACGATGGTGCGGGTGGTGTTGACGGCGGCCTGGGCGGTGTAGACGGCGCTCATGATATTGGCGCGGGTGGTGGTGTCCAGGCCGAAGGCCCCGGCGATGCGGGGCACCTCCCCGGCGGCCAGCATGAGGCCCAGCCCTAAAAGGGCTTTGTCGCTGAACACCATGAGCCCCGCCACCAGGATGGTGGCCTGCAAAAAAGCTGTCAGGCACAGGCCGATGACCTGCTTGCACCACTGCGTGAAGCCGTCCGTGTAGCCCCGGGGGATGGAAAACATGTACAGGGAGCCCACGGCAATCTGGATGAGCAGGATGCCGCCCCGTTTCAGGTTTGAGAAGAACACCTTGATCACCGCATAGGCCATGAGGATCATGGCAAAGAGGAGCATGATGGGGTTGGTGCCCAGGCCCCATTTGGCCTGGGCCGCGATGTCCAGCAGACCGGTGCCCTCCATATCCGCCAGGATCTCTGAGCCCAGCTCCCCAATGCTCTTTCCCGCCCCTGTGATTTCCATGGCGAAGGTGCCCTGGAGGGAGACGGAGAGGGCGTACAGCCGGATGGGCACGGTGGTGAACAGGCTGACGGCGAAGAAGCCCTTGATGGCGTTGAGAGCGGGCTGCTGGAGATTGCCCCGGCCGGAGGCGTACTCGATGCCGCACTCAAAGGCGGACACCACCACACTGACGGCAAACAGGGCCCAGCCCAGCTGGGAGAAGAAACGCACCACCGACTGTACCCAGGAAAGGTCGAACAGCTCCACCCCCATGTTCCCCATCTGGGCGAAGAAGGCGCCCAGGAAGCCCACCATCTGGCTGTAAAACCAGTCCATGATGGACTCCATCACCGGGTTGGCCGCAAAGTCCCAAATAAAAATAACGGCTCACCGCTTTCTCATAGGCTCTGGCCAGAGAGCCCAGGCCCCCTGCTTTGTTCCGGGGCCGGATTTTTGTAATCGCTGCCCCATTGGGTCTCCCGCGCCTCCGGCGTCCATTCTGTCCAGACGGAACGGCCCGAATATTTTTTGACCAGGCGAGGCAGAAAGCTGCGGCCGTCCTCAGCCCTGTGCATGACGCCCACCCCATCGCCATACTGGATTTCCGCGTGTATTGCATCCAGCAGGCCCGTGTCCAGCGTGCAGAGGGAATCGGGCAGGAACCACTCCCCCGTGCGCTCACGGTAGACGTTATCGGCCACATAGGAAAACGCCTCCAGGGTACATTTCCGCCCGATATCGAGTTCTGCAAGAGAATCCGGGCATCGGAGCGCGGACAGGTAGACCTCCTTCCCCTGCGAAATCAGCCAGGCGCGGAAATAAGCAAAGCTGTCATCCGAGCAGAAGGTTTTGATCAGGGTCGCAGCCTCCCACAGCCCCGGCATATAGGCTATGGAGCGGTACTCCATCATGATGCCATTAAACTGGCCCAGCTCCTCGTCTGAACATGCAGACAACTCCCTTTTCACTGCCTGAAGAAATTGTCTGTCATCCCGGCCTGCCGCCTGGCGGCAGCGGCCGACCAGGTTCCAAAATTCATGCTGATTCAAATGCTTTCCCTCCTTCAGATACCCACGATGTTCCAAATGTAATTGGGCGCCAACAACACAAAGATCAGGCAGACAAAAAGGATGGCGGGTCCCGTCCACTCAAACTGGCCATGTTTGCGATAATCAAAATAAGCCATCGCGAGTTTGACAAAAAAGGCGATGGCAAGCACCAGGCTCAGCGCGGGGAACACCACGGTGTCCACCACGGTCTTGATCTGGCCGGCGGCGTCTGTCCAGGTCTGCTCCACAGCGTCCGCCACGTTGCCGGCGGAGGAGGATGCGAAGGCCGGGACCACGCACAGGGCGGCCACCACCAGGGCCAGGAGCAGGATCCGGACGCCCTTTTTTCTGATGCTCATTCATGACACCTCCATAAAATGAAAGGGCCGCCCGGGTTGGGCGGCCCTCCTGATGATGGTTTGCCGGAATCAATAGCCGGTGCGGGGCAGGGGGTCTGTGGGCTTGTAGACCTTGGTCACCCACCGGGAGGTGGCCATGATCCACTGGCCGTTGTACACGCCGCCCACATCCGCCTGGTTGACGAACTGGCTGCCGCCGGTGAGCCAGGCGTAGACGGTGGCATAGACCTGGGGCGCCTCCACCTGCCGGAAGTTGGCGGGAACCACGCCGAAGGACACCATGAACTCGGTGACGTACTCGTTGGAGGCCAGTCCCAGGGCGGCCTTGGAGGCGTCCAGCACATAGTTCTGCTGGGTGAACAGGTTGTCGTACATGGTGCGGTAGTTGGGGTTGAGGTTGGTCTTGTAGACCACCTTATAATTCCCTGGCACGTTGTAGGTGCCGGTAACAATCTTGTCCAGCCGCACCGCCTGGCCGGGCAGGGTATCGCGCCAATAAAACGAGGTGAGGCTGGTGGTGGAGTTGTTGGCAATGCCGCTGAAATCGTAGCGGATCTGCTGGCCGGGCATGACCTCCACATAGCCGGTCTTCTGGATGGACACGTTGGTGTAGAGGCTCTTATTGGTCATGGCCGCCTTGACAATCTGGCCGGCAAACTCAATCTCCACCTCGATGGGGGTCTTGTCCAGGCCGTAGAAGTCCGCGGCCTTGGACTCCACGATTTTGTACCGGCCCAGGGGCAGCGGCCGGGAGGAGGCGACGCCGTTCTTGTCCGTCTGGATGGTGTCCACCAGATTGCCCGTTTTGGCGTTGTAGATCTCAAACTCCGTGCCGGGGATGGGGGTACCGGCGGGCCAGCCGTTCATGGAGTTATAGTCCGCCGAGGTCTTGGTTATCTGGATCTGCCCGGTGATGGGGGTGTTCTCCCAGGCGATTTCCGTGGTCTCCCCGGACTCCACATAGACCGTCTTTTTCTGGGTATCCGGCACATAGCCCTCGTTTTCCAACTCCCTCAGATAGTAGCGGCCGGCCTCCAGACCCTCAATGAGCACATACCCCTCGTTATCCGAGGTGTACTGCCCGATGGGGGTATTGGTATCATCATAGAGGATGAACGGTACCCCATAGATGCCCTCGCCGGTGGTGCTGTCTGTCTTGTGGATCAGGATGGCGCTGACCGGCGTGTTCTCCACCCGGAGGGTGGTGGTTTTGCCGTTCTCCACCTCAAAATAGTGGGGCGTATCATCCAGACGGAAGCCCTCCGCGCTCTCGATCTCCACAGCGTAATACGACCCGTCCTCCAGGGACAGGAACACCCGGCCATTTTTGTCGGTGGTCACGGTGTCCACCAGGGCATCATCCATGCGGCGGATTTCAAAGGTCACATTGGGGATGCGCTCCCTGGTGTCGTCCGCATTGACCTTGATGATCTCCACGCCGCCGACGGGGTCATTATAAAACGTGAGCGTTTGTGTATCCTCTGGATTTACCTGAACCGTCTGGCTCTGGGTGGCCGGGTCGATGGTGTAGCCCTCGATGGCCTTGGTCTCCCTGGCCACAATGGTGCCGGTGACGCCGGAGATGCGGATCTCGCCGTTCTGGTCCGTGGTGTACAGGCCCAGGCTGGACAGGTGGCCGTTTGCGTCGTCCACATAGCCGCCGTCGGCGTAGGTCAGCTCAAACTCCACCCCGGCAAGCGGTTCCTTCGTCACAGAGTCCAGCTTGCGGATCACCAGGGTGCCCTTGGCCTGGTTATAAAACCTAAGCGTCTGCACCTCGCCCGCCTTGATCTCAATGGACTTGGGTGCGCCGTCCAGGACATAGCCCTCCACCGTCTTGATTTCCCGGGCGGTGACGGTGGTGCCCGGCTCCAGGCCATCAATCACGATGCGGCCCGCCTCATCGGTGATATACTCGCCGTTGGAGGGGCCGACTACCGCACCGGAGCTGTCCGTGACCAGGAAGGTCACGCCCTCCAGAGGCGTGGTGGTGCCCTCAATGTACTTCTCAATCACCAAGGTGGTGCTGGGGGTGTTCTCAAAATAGATGGTCTGCGTGTCATTGGCATTGACCTGAACCGTCTGGGTCTGCTTGGCGGGGTCGATGGAATATCCGGGGATGGTGGCCGTTTCGGTGACCACCAGGGTGCCCACCACGCCGTCGATCTGGATCTTGCCGTCCTTGTCGGTCTTGTAGATGCCGTTGCTGGAGAGGTAGCCATTCTCATCCGGGACATATTCACCTGTGCTGGTGGTCACTTTGAACGTAACCCCTTCCAGAGGTTCGCCGGTGAGGGAATCCCGCTTGTCGATGATGAGGCTGCCCGCCTTGGAGTTGGTCACCACCACCGTCTGGGTGTCGCCGCCCTCTCCGATGACTACATTGGTGGATGGGGCATCCATGACATACCCCTGGGGCGCCTTGACCTCCGTGAGTACGTAGGCGCCAGGGGCCAGGTTGGTGATGCGGATTTCGCCGTCGGCGTCAGTCCTAAAAATCCCGTTTTGGGTCAGCGTGGAGTCTCCAATGACTCCATCCAGGCCCACCTCACAGCCGGCGGCGGTCGTGATTCTGAACTCCGCTCCGGCCAGGGGCTGGTCGGTGGCGCTGTCCCGTTTCTGGATGATCAGCTCACCCTTGGGCTGATTCTGAAAGGTCAGGCTGACCGTCCGGCCCTCTTTGATCTGTACGGTCTGGGACTGGGTATCGATGAGGTAGCCCGGAGGGGCCGCCGTTTCCGTCACCACCACGCTCTTTCCGGGCTGGAGGCCCTCAATCAGGATCTCACCGTTTTCATCGGTTCGATAGATACCATTGGAGTCCCCGATCAGGGTGCCGTCGGCATACATGATTTTGAATTCAGCGTCCGGCAGCGTGATGGAGGGATTGACGGAGCAGACCTTGCGGATGAGCAGATTGCCGTCCGGCATATTTTCAAATCGGACGGTGATGACACTCTGTTCCCCGTTGTCCGCCAGGTAGACGGTCTCGGAGGACTGGATGATGCTGTACCCGTCCGCCGGGTCTACCTCCTCGACCACATATGCCCCGGGCTCCAGGCCCGTCCAGATGGCCATGCCGTTGGAGCCGGTCACCTTCTGGCCGATAACTGTACCACCGGTGCCGGAGGCGCCGCCCAGGTAGCGGAGCTGGAAGGTGGCCCCGCCCAGGGCCTCGCCGGTGACGCTGTCATATTTCTCCACCACGATGGCGTTAAGGGGAACATTCTGGAAGGTCACCGTCTTGTCCTTGCCGCCGGTGATGTAGAACTCCTGGGTGGCGGGTTCCTTGATGGTGAATCCGGGGGCGGGCTCCAGCTCCGTCACCTTGTACCAGCCGTCCCGCAGGCCCTCCAGCACGATCTGGCCGCTGGCGTCAGTGAAGTGGGTGCCCAGGTCGTTGAGCTCGCCGGTGTCGGTGTCATTGCTGCCGTACCATACCTGGAACTTAGCCCCCTGGATGGGGCTGCCGGTGATGCTGTCCACCTTCTGGATGGTGAGGGTGGGCTTTTTGTGGTTCTCGAAGTAGACGGTGTGGTTCCGGTTGGGGTAGAGGGTGACCAGCTGGCTGGGGGCGTCCAGCAGATAGGGGGAGGGCACGGATTTCTCCGTGATCTCATATACCCCGGGCAGCAGATTCTCCAGGGTGGCCGTGCCGTCTGCCCCTGTCTTAATTTCATCCACGCTGTGGCCGTCCGCCGCCTCCACCAGGAATACGGTGTCCGGCACAGGCTCCCCGGTGTCCGCGTCCCGCTTTACCACCGTCAGGTTGGGGCGGATGTCGTTCTCCAGAATGATGGTGGAGGTCTTGCCGGGGAACAGCTCCACATGGCGCTCCACCGGGTCGATGATGTGATCCGAAACCGTATCCAGCTCCTTGACCGAGTACACCCCCGGCTCCAGCCCGGAGATCAGGATTTCGCCGTTCTCATCGGTGGTGCGGTCCAGATACCGGCTGCCGTCTTCAATTTTAGCGATACGGAAGGTCACGCCGGCCAGCCGGGAGCCGTCCGAACTCAGCTTGATGAGATGCAGGGAGGGCTGGATGGAGTTGGTGAACACGAACCGGGCTGTCTGGTTGGCCTCCAGCTGGATGATGCGCTGGGCCTCGTCGATGATGTAGCCGGGGCACTCCAGCTCTGTCACCACGTAGGCCCCGGGGTTCAGCTCGGACAGGTCGATTTCACCGTTCTGGTCAGTGGTGAACTCCGCCGGGCCCCAGGAACCGTCCACGGCCTCAATGCGGAACCTGGCGTTGGGGATTACCTTGGACGGGTTTGCGCTGTCCACCTTGACCAGCCAGATGCCGGGCTTCTGGTCGTTGAAGAAGTACAGTTCCTTGATGCCGTCCCCGGCGGAGAGCTCGATCTCCTGGGGGGTGGGATCCACCAGGTGGCCGCTGTCCCCGGTGTCCACCTCTTGGACGCGGTAGGTGCCGGGCTGGCAGTCCGTCAGGGTGATCTCGCCCAGGGCGTCCGTCTCATAGTCCCCCAGCAGCTCCCCATCCCGCCAGACGCGGAAGGTGGCGCCGGGCATGGTCTCATGGCTCAAACGGTCGTATTTGATGATCTTCAGGCCGGGCAGGGCCTCGTTCTTCAGGGTGTAGGTGACGCACTCCCCGGCGACGACGGTGGTGGTGTAGGTCTGGGGATCCCGCTCCCACCCCTCCGGGGCGGACAGCTCAACAATCTCATAAGCTCCGGGTTTCAGCTCTGTGAAGGTGTAGGAACCGCCGGTGTCGGTGGTGCCGGTGTAGACGGCGCCGCTCTCGATGTGCTTGATCTGTACCTTGGCCCCGGCCAGACTGGCGCCGGTGGCTCCGTCAATCTTCTCGATGCGGAGGTCGCCATAGGGCTCATTCTCAAAGGCCACCTCGGCAGTTTCCCCGTACTTCACGGTGACCTGCTTGACCGGCTCCTCGTCCAGCAGGTGATACTCCGGGGGCACCCGCTCATAGATGGTGTAATTACCCACCTCGGTGAGGGGGATGGTGATGGATCCAGATTCCGGGGTAGTGTAGATGCCGATGGTATCCCCGTCCGGGCCCACCACCTCGAAGGTGGCCCCAGAGAGGGTCACGGTGGTGCCCGCCTCGTACTTGGTGATCTTCAGGGCGGTGTTCTTAGGATCGGGATCGGGTTCATCCGGCTCCGGCGTGTCTGAGTAGTTGGAGATGGCGTTGCGGAGCAGGCTGGTCTTGGGGTCCGTGTCACACAGGTAGCTCTGGAGATTGCCGTACTGGTCTACCTCCTGGCACAGGGCGTAGAACACCACGTACTGGTACACGTCGGCGGAGAGAGTGAGCTGGACGCTGCCGGTCTGGCCCGCCACGCTGTCCTCGGGGTAGAGCACCTTGAAGGTGCCCTTATAGCCGCTGCCGGTATTGGAGACCTTGACCTGGGTGATGTCCTGGTTGTTCTCATCCACGATGCGGGTGCCCTCCGGCACATCGGCCCCCTCCTGGAAGGATACATTGACCGCCAGGCCGTCCACCCAGGTGGGGGAGGTGACGGTAAACACCTGCTGTCGGTAGGCCGCCCCGTCAATGGTGACGGGGTAGGCCGTCTCCTGATCCGGGGAGGTGGTGAGCTGGGGGTCTGCCACGCTGGTCCACCGGGTGCCCTCGGTGTAGATTTTGACGGCGGCGTTGAGGATGGCCTCCCCGATTTCCCGCTCTGTGCCGGTGAGGCCGGGGGCCACGGTCACGTCGCTGATGTCCCACTCGGGGATGAGGTAACACCACAGGGCAATCTTGCCGGCGTAGAACGCCTGATATTTGTTGGCTACCCCCAGCTCCGCCAGGGAGCGGTGGGGGTACATGTTGGCAACCAGGCCCACCACCTTGGGGTCTGACGCCTTTTCCTCCGCCAGGTAGCGGATGCTCTCTCCCTCATTCACGGTCTGGGGCACGCCGTACTGGTTGGGGTTGACGCAGTACGCTGGGATTTCCTGGGTCTCCCCGGCACTGTTCTCATAGAGGAAATAGGTGTAGGACTGTGTCTGTACTTTGCCGTTGACGGCCAGGTACTTCATGGAGTAGCCGCCGTCATAAATGTTGACCTCACCCAGGGCCTCCTCCGGGGTGGAGGCCGCGCCCGCCGGCAGAACCAGCAGAGACAGGGCCACCGCCAGGGTGAGTATCAGGCTGATAATCCGTTTCATAGTCAAGAATTCCTCCTTAACAAAAAAGCGGGAGGCTGTTCGCCTCCCGCCGGTCTGTCTGGGACGCTGCTGGGTCACGTCCCCCTGATATTGTACTCTGTATAAAGGTATTTTCCGTTGTGGTACACGTCCCAGGCTTCCACCTCAAACCGGGCTCCCGGCGCGGAACAGAACACCTGGGTGAGCTGATCCTCCTGCCAGGGCCAGAACATCTGCACCGCGTTCTGCGCGGAGATGCCCAGGTACAGGTTGAGCGTGGGGACGCCATCCTTCCACAGTTCCGGACAGTTCATCGCGGCGTTGTAGATGGTGTACTCCATCCGCCGCGTCTCGTAGAGGTTTCGGATGTGCAGGTTGTCCCCATACTCACTTTGAAACCGGCGCACCTCTGCCTTCGGCAACTCCAGCTCCGGGAAGCGTGTCTGGTCATAGATGGGCAGGGGCTCCGGTTCCTCCCACAGCCGCAGGTCCGTGATCTCATAGGTGGTGCCGTCATCGCAGAGCACCTTGTCCCCCTCCTGTAACCGGAGGGGCTCGTCCGTCTGCGGGAGAGTGACCACCCCGGAGGGGGTGGATGCCGTGGCTTCCTCTGTGTAAGGGGAGCTGGTGTCTACCAGGACGCGGTTGGTGCTCTGGTCATACTCCACACCGAAGTCCACCGCCCGGCCGATGTCCCGGAGCTGCACATAGTTGTGCCCATTGATGACGTATGCCTCCAGATCCACCTGCTCCCCGTCCACATAGAAGGTCTGGGTGCTGGGGGATGCGGTAACGGCGGTCAACGCCGCTGATGTGGCCACTGCCGCCGATGCGGCCACCGCCGCCGTCGCGGGCCCCCCCAGGGCCGCACCTATCAGAACACTTGCCAATACTGCTGGGATGAGTTGTTTCCCTTTCATGCTGTTGGCCTCCTTTTTTTCTCCGCTGCTTTGGAACTCCTTGCAGCAACAACATACTGGAAACGCGGGGCAAAGTCTACAGCAAAGAACTGCTCCGGGCGTAGAAAAGGAGGCCGCCAAACGAAGCAGATTACACAACCTCTACCGCCTGCACCTGCCAGCGGTATTCCCGCTGGTTGCGCACACAGGTGTAGAGGGTGAGCATGTTCTCGGCGGAGGGGGCGGTGCCGCTGGTGTCGGTCTCCTTGACCTTTTCCACCGAAGTGACCTCATAGGTGCGGGTGCCCAGTTTAGTGGTCCAGGTGACGGTATCTCCCCGCTCCAGGGTGTGGAGATCCCCGAAGTCATCCCGCACCCCTCGGTTGTGTCCCGCGACGCTGACGTTGCCATCCCAGATGCTGGTGCCCTCGAAATGGCCCGCACTCTTGGCAAGTGTGCTGCTGTCCGTGCCCTCGTAGACCCGTACACTCAGATCAATGGCTGGGATTTTCAGGGTGCCCAGGTGTCCACCTGCATAGTAGAGGTTCGAGGTCACCGGGGTATAGCCCAGTGTGGTGGATTCCGTCTCCTGTTCGGGTTCCGTGGGGATGGCAGTGGAAGAATCCACAGAGGGCGGGAACACGATGGGCATTCCGCTGCCGCTGATGGTGCCTACCGCCATGCCCTCCGGGGCCAGGTTGGGTGTAAGATAGGTACCGGTGTTCAGGGTGTCCGCGCTGGCGCTGCCGAAGCCCGGCGGAATGAGGGCGGCATTCTTGCTGATGTCCTCGTTTTTCAGGGCCCCGCCGTCTGCCGTGTGTACCACCTCCACCGAGGTGGGCTTGCCGTAGTCCGGCCCGTCCGGGGCGTCAATGGCGTAATCCAACGCTCCCGCCGGAGTGGCCAGGGCTGCCGCCAGGCAGGCGGCCAGGCACAGGGTGGTCAGCTTCTTCATTCTATCTCCTCCTTGGATTCCCGGCGCCGCTTGACGAACAGGCAGGCGCCGATCACGCCGCCCACGGCAAACACCACGCCCAGGGGGAGCAGGATGGCCGCCCAGTTAAACTGGGCCAGGCCATCCCCGAGCTCCTCCACGGGTACGGCGGGCTCCAGGGGCTCCCCCTCAAAGATGGCCACATAGCGCACCCGGTTCAGGGCGATGCGGCTGACGGTGCCGGTGTAGTCCGCCGTGACGGTATAGCCGGTGACATAGCTGCTGGT
>ERZ1090860.540-NODE-541-length-22415-cov-11.501923_pt1 | contig 22415 bp, 24 predicted proteins | sample MGYA00478483_ERZ1090860 | MGnify/ENA primary metagenome ERZ1090860 (study PRJEB33644, sample SAMEA5815741) | chicken gut metagenome | biome: Chicken; feature: Gastrointestinal Tract; material: Caecum | place: Ireland | collected 2019-01-01 | study: A study of the...
CTACCCCTTGCAGGCCTCTTTTTTGTACTGTCCGCACAATATGGGGCGGTTCAGCCTATGGGCATCTTTTCCGGCTTGTTCAAATCCCGCGACAAGCCCCAGAACCGGACGTCCGGCAGCGGGTACAGCTTCTTCTTCGGCGGCTCCACCGCCGGCAAGAACGTCAATGAGCGTTCCGCCATGCAGATGACCGCCGTGTACTCCTGCGTCCGCATCCTGGCGGAAGCGGTGGCGGGTCTGCCGCTACACCTCTACCGCTACAAGGAGGATGGCGGGAAGGAGAAGGCGCTGGATCATCCGTTGTACAACCTGCTCCACGATGAGCCGAACCCTGAGATGAGTTCCTTCGTATTCCGGGAAACGCTCATGACCCATCTGCTCCTGTGGGGCAACGCCTACGCCCAGATCATCCGAAACGGCAAGGGCGAGGTCATCGCCCTCTATCCGCTGATGCCAAACCGCATGGTGGTGGACAGGGACACCAAGGGCCGGCTCTACTACCAATACACCACCAGCACCGAGGACGCTCCCACCATGAAGGGCGTCACCGTCAACCTGCCGCCTTCGGATGTGCTGCACATCCCCGGTCTGGGTTTTGACGGGCTGGTGGGCTACAGCCCCATTGCCATGGCCAAGAACGCCATCGGCATGGCGATTGCCTGTGAGGAGTACGGGGCCAAGTTCTTCGCCAACGGCGCGGCTCCCGGCGGTGTGCTGGAACATCCCGGCACCATCAAAGACCCCCAGCGGGTGCGGGAGAGCTGGCAGTCCACCTTCGGCGGCAGCGGCAACAGCAACAAGATCGCCGTGCTGGAGGAGGGCATGAAGTACACGCCCATTGGCATCTCGCCGGAGCAGGCGCAGTTTTTGGAGACGCGAAAATTCCAAGTCAATGAGATCGCTCGAATTTTCCGAGTGCCGCCCCACATGGTGGGCGACCTGGAAAAGTCGAGCTTTTCTAATATCGAGCAGCAGTCTCTGGAGTTCGTGAAATACACGCTGGACCCCTGGGTGATCCGCTGGGAGCAGACCATTCACCGGTCGCTCCTCCTGCCGGACGAGAAATCGCAGTATTTCGTAAAGTTCAATCTGGAGGGGCTGCTTCGCGGCGATTATCAGAGCCGCATGAACGGGTACGCCATCGGTCGGCAGAACGGCTGGATGTCCGCCAACGACATCCGGGAGCTGGAGAACCTCGACCGCATTCCCGCTGAAGAGGGCGGCGACCTGTACCTGATTAACGGCAATATGCTCCCGCTCAAGGACGCGGGGGCTTTTGCAGATACCGAATCCAACGATGACGGAAAGGAGGAAAATGCCGATGAAGAAGTTTTGGAAGTGGAAGAATCAGGCGCAGACGGAGACAGCTTCGGCGGAACGGACGCTGTATCTGAACGGCACCATCGCCGAGGAAAGCTGGTTTGACGATGACGTCACGCCCCAGCTTTTCAAGGAGGAACTGATGTCCGGGGAAGGGAACATCACCGTCTGGATTAATTCTCCTGGCGGCGACTGTGTGGCGGCGGCTCAAATCTACAATATGCTGATGGACTATCCCCACGATGTGACCGTGAAGATTGATGGCATCGCGGCGTCCGCCGCATCCGTCATCGCCATGGCGGGCACCAGGGTCCTCATGTCCCCGGTGTCTATGCTCATGATCCACAACCCCATGACTGTTGCCATGGGCGACACCGGCGAGATGCAGAAGGCCATCGAGATGCTCTCCAGCGTCAAGGACTCCATCATCAATGCCTACGAGATCAAGACCGGCCTGTCCCGCGCCAAGCTGTCCCACCTCATGGACGCCGAGACCTGGATGGACGCCGGAAAGGCGGTGGAGCTGGGCTTCGCCGATGAGGTGATGAAGCGCCCCGCCGAAACCGAGGATATGGAACCCCCGGCGGTTACCATGCTGTATTCCAAGGCGGCGGTGGTCAATTCCCTCATGGACAAGATCGCCGAGAAATGCAAAACCAACCGACTCGCCCCCAAGGCGGAACCCAAGGGCCGCTCCGTAGACGATCTCTACGAGCGGCTCAATCTTTTGAAACATTAAAGGAGGAAAACTACCATGACTATTTTGGAACTGCGTGAGAAGCGCGCCAAGGCCTGGGACGCTGCCAAGGCTTTCCTGGACTCCCACCGTACCGACAAGGGCACCCTGTCCGCCGAGGATGACGCCACCTACTCCCGCATGGAGCAGGATATCTCCGACCTGGGCAAGGAGATCGCCCGGATGGAGCGCCGCGAAGCTCTGGACGCCGAGCTGAACAAGCCGGTCAGCCAGCCCATCACCGGAAAGCCCGCTGGCGAGCAGCAGGTTGAGAAGAAGGGCCGCGCTTCCGATGAGTACAAGCGGGATTTCTGGAACGCCATGCGTCTGCAGGGCAACCCCTATGAGATCCGCAATGCCCTGCAGGAAGGCACCGACAGCGAGGGCGGTTACCTGGTGCCGGACGAGTATGAGCGCACCCTGGTGCAGGCTCTGGAGGAGGAAAATGTGTTCCGCCGCCTGGCCAAGGTCATCCAGACCTCCAGCGGCGACCGCAAGATCCCCATTGTGACCAGCCACGGCTCCGCTGCCTGGTTGGATGAGGAGGACGCCCTCACCGAGAGTGATGAGGTGTTCGGCCAGACCTCTCTGTCCGCCTACAAGCTGGGTACCTTCCTGAAGGTGTCCGATGAGCTACTCAACGACAGTGTGTTCGACCTGCCTTCGTATATCTCCACCGAGTTTGCCCGCCGCATCGGCGCCAAGGAGGAGGAAGCCTTCTTCGTGGGCGATGGCAGCGGCAAGCCCACCGGCATCTTTGCGGCCACCGGCGGCGCCCAGACCGGCGTTACCGCCGCCAGCTCCACCGCCATTACCGCTGATGAACTGATCGACCTGTTCTATTCTCTGAAGTCCCCCTACCGCAGAAAGGCGGTCTGGGTAATGAACGACTCCACGGTCAAGGCCATCCGCAAGCTGAAGGACAACCAGGGTCAGTACCTGTGGCAGCCTTCCCTCACGGCTGGGACTCCCGATACCATCCTGAACCGTCCGGTCTACACCTCTTCCTATGTACCCGCTATCGCCGCCGGCGCCAAGACCATCGCTTTCGGCGATTTCAGCTACTACTGGATCGCCGACCGCCAGGGCCGCTCCTTCAAGCGCCTGAACGAGCTGTTCGCCACTACCGGTCAGGTGGGCTTCATGGCCACCCAGCGCGTGGACGGTAAGCTGATCCTGTCGGAAGCCATCAAGGTGCTGGCGCAGAAGGCCGCTGGCTAAGAAAGGGGGCGGCGGTGATGAACGAGCTTCTTTCAAAGGTCAAGGAAAACCTCATTCTGGAGCATGACGCCGATGACAAGCTGCTGGAACGCTACATCACCGCCGCCATCTCCTATGCGGAGAGCTACCAGCACATTGCGGCGGGGTATTACCAGGAGCACCCCATGCCCCCAACTACCGAGCAGGCCGTCATCATGCTGTCATCCCACTTCTACGAGTCCAGGGATGGCAGCACGGGCGGCTTTTTCGCAGATAACGTGCAGGCCGGTCAGCAGGTGTGGAATACCGTGAATCTGCTTCTCCGGCTTGACCGGGAATGGAAGGTGTAAGTATGTCCTTTGGGAAGATGAACGCCTTTATTGACCTGGTGAAAAAGGAAGTCGCCGTAGACACGGAGGGCTTCAAATCGGAAAAGGAAGTTACTCTGGCTTCCGTCAGGGCGTATCGGGAAGGAAGGCACGGGAGCGAAAGATGGGCGAACATGGCGGCTTTTTCGGAAGCTACCGACCTGTTCCGCTTCCGGGTCATTCCCGGTGTATCCGTGACCACAGACCTTGCGCTCCTCTGCGATGGCGACCGCTTCGAGATCACCTCGGTGGAGGACGTAAAGGGACGTGGAATGTATCTGGAGGTAATGGCAAAGGTGGTGAAACCCGGTGGCTAAGGTGAAAGTGGAAATGCCGGAGGAATTCCTCCGCAAGCTGTCCCTTCTGGGCAGCAAAACAGATGAGATTGCGGGACGTGTCCTGGAAGCCGGCGGCGAGGTCGTTCTGGCGAAGGTGCGCAGCAACCTTTCCTCCGTTATCGGCAGTGGTACGAAATACGACTCTCGCTCCACGGGAGAGCTGGAACGCTCCCTGGGCCTGACCCCGCCGCTGGTGGACCGGGACGGAAACCACAACATCAAGGTCGGCTTTGCCGAGCCGCGCTCCGATGGCGGCAGCAACGCTATGCTGGCCAACATCATCGAATACGGCAAGAGCGGCCAGCCGGCGAAACCCTTTCTCAAACCCTCCCAAACCTCGTCCCGGAAGGCCTGTACCAGCGCCATGATCCGCAAACTGGAAGAGGAGGTGAAGAAGCTGTGAGTCTGCTATCTGAACTGAAAACGGTGGCGGATGCCTGTTCAATCCCGGTGGAGACCGGCGTTTTTTCCGGCGTACCGCCTGACCTTTATTTGGTCATCACGCCAATGGCGGACACCTTCGAGCTTCATGCTGACAACTCCCCAGGGTACGACACCCAGGAGGCGCGGCTGTCCCTATTCACGAAGGGCAGCTACACCGCCATCAAAGACACGCTTGTCCGCGCTCTGCTGGGTGCGGATTTTTGCATTACCGATCGCCGGTATATCGCCCATGAAGATGATACCGGCTTTCATCATTACGCCATTGACGTGGCGAAACTATACCAACTATAAATTTTGAACGGCGCAGCGGCGCGGGCGGCAAGTTTGCGTAACCTGAATTGTTGGGGCGCGAATTGCCACCGGCGGCTCGCCGGTGAAATGGAGGAATGAGATATGGCTACGATCGGCTTGGACAAGCTGTACTATGCCAAAATCACCGAGGACGCTTCGGGCAACGAAACCTACGGCGACCCCCAGCCCCTGGCAAAGGCCATGACCGCCGAGCTTTCGGTGGAGCTGGCGGAAGCTACGCTGTACGCGGACGATGGCGCCGCCGCCGTGGTCAAGGAGTTCCAGAGCGGCACCCTGACCCTGGGCGTGGATGACATCGGCGTTACCGTTGCCCAGGATTTGACCGGCGCCACCATTGACGGAAACAAGGTGCTGGTTTCCACCAGTGAGGACGGCGGCACCCCTGTGGCCGTGGGCTTTCGCGCCAAAAAGGCCAACGGCAAGTACCGCTACTTCTGGCTCTACCGGGTAAAGTTTGGCATTCCCGCCACCAACCTCACCACCAAGGGCGAGAGCATTGAATTTTCCACCCCTTCCATTGAAGGCACCGTGACCCGCCGCAACAAGGTGGACGGTCAGGGTAAGCACCCCTGGAAGGCGGAGGTCTCCGAGGACGATACCGGCGTGCTGCCCGCAACTATCTCCGGCTGGTACGAAGAGGTGTATGAGCCGGACTACAGCACGTTGGAAACTGCGTAAGGAGGGCTGACCCATGAGCAAGGAGCGAAGCGCCGCCATCACCATCGGCGGCAAGGAGTATGATCTGGTGCTCACCACCCGCGCCACCAAGGAGATCGCCGGACGCTACGGCGGTCTGGAGAACCTGGGCGACAGGCTGATGAAGTCCGAGAACTTTGAAATGGCGCTTGATGAGATCATCTGGCTCATCACCCTGCTGGCCAATCAGAGCGTGCTGATCCACAATCTCCAGCACCCGGAGGACAAAAAGGAACCGCTGACCCAGGATGCCGTGGAGCTGTTAACCTCTCCCTTCGAGCTGGCGGGGTACAAGGAAGCCATCATGGAAGCCATGTACAAGGGCACCAAGCGGAATATCGAAAGCGAGACGGACTCAAAAAACGTGGAAGTCGGGTAACAGACGCCGAGCTGTTTACCCGGCTTTTCTATTACGGTACCGCCCAGCTGGGGTTTACCCCGGAGGAAACCATGCTCCTGCCCTTTGGCTTGCTGCTGGATCTGTGGGAGTGCCACAAGCAGTTACTCGGCATGGCAAGACCCAAGCGGGAGCTGACCATTGACGATGTGATTCCCTACGGGATTTGAATAATGTATTGCTTTTGTCCGTACAATAGAGTATAATGGAGGCAAGGAAGAATACACAAATCCCGAAAGGAGTCTTGGATATGGCAAAGTCGGCAAATCTGTATGCGCGCATTGAGCCGGAGGTCAAGGAACAGGCGGAAGCCATCCTCAGCGCCCTGGGCATCCCGGCGTCCAATGCCATCACCATGTTCTACAAGCAGGTCATCCTCCAGCGGGGCTTGCCCTTCGAGGTAAAGCTCCCGGAGCATCCGCTGGACGTCAGCCGCATGACTGCCGAGCAGCTGGATACGGAACTGGAGAAGGGCTATGCCCAGATGAAGACCGGGCAAACCATTCCGGCAAAGCAGGCGTTTGACGAGCTACGGGGAGAACTGGGCGTATGAGCTATGAGGTGACGCTGACCCCGGAAGCAAAGCACGACCTGCGGGAAATCTACCGCTACATCGCAGTAGACCTGCAGTCGGAGCAGAACGCCAACGGTCAGCTGGACCGTTTGGAGGAGAACATCCTCAAGCTGGATGAGATGCCGGAGCGGTTCCGGGTCTACGACCGGGAGCCATGGCGCAGCCGTAATCTCCGGGTCATGCCGGTGGACAATTACCTGGTGTTTTACGTCCCGGACCACCAGGTAAAAACCGTCACGGTGCTCCGCGTCATGTACGGCGGGCGGGATATTGACGCCCAGCTCCGTAATATTTCGAGGTGAGTTCGTTGCTGTTTCATTCATTCCAATCCCAAGCGGAACGTCGGGAGTTTGGTGGTTCGGATTTCATTGAAATACAATACTGCAGATTACCGGAAGGAACTTCCCTCCGGGAAATCGTTTCGATTGATGCGATAAAGCACTGGAAAGATGACTCTTTATACATCTCCGGCGATGATATGGATCTTTTTTACCGGAGCTACGGAGATATCATCACGGGTGGCGTCTATAACAACGGAGATCGCGGCCCCATGGACCTTTTTGGAATTAACTTCTATTCCAGAGAGCAAACCAATGAAATCATAGAACGACTCGCGGAAGAAAAGCCGCCGGGGTATCAAATCCTGTGCAGATGGTTACAGGCGGATGAGCAGAGCCTCGGTTTCTATGTTTTAGGAGTATAACCATTCCTGTAATTGTGCGTCAGTCAATAATAATAATTCTTGAGAAAGAGTCGAGCAATCGGCTCTTTTCTTTTGCCTGGAGAAATCCGGGCTTTTTTTATGCCATTTTGAAGGAGGTGACCACGGATGGCGGATAACTTTGGCCTGAAAATCGGGCTGGAGGGCGAAAAGGAATTCAAGAAGGCGCTGGCGGACATCAACCAGTCCTTCAAAGTCCTCGGCTCTGAAATGAAGGTCGTTCAGTCCCAGTTTGACAAAAACGATGATTCCGTGGAAGCCCTCACCGCACGGAACCAGGTGCTGGGTAAGGAGATCGATGCCCAGAAGAAGAAAATCGAGACCCTGCGCAAGGCCCTGGAGAACGCTTCCACCTCTTTCGGGGAGAACGACCGGCGCACCCAGCAGTGGCAGATCCAGCTCAACAATGCCCAGGCCGCTCTGAACAACATGGAGCGGGAGCTTGACCAGAACCAGAGGGCCATCGACTCCATGGGCGATGAGATGCGGGATGCCGCCCAGCAGACGGACAAGTTCGGTGATGAGATCGATGACGCAGCCGACAAGACCGATAAGGCTTCCGGCAAGCTGGAGAAGGTTGGCTCCGTCCTCAAAGGCCTGGCGGTCACGGCGGGTGCCGCTGTTGCCGCCGCCGGCGCCGCCCTCGCCGGGCTGACCAAGAGCTTCCTCGACCTGGCAGAGTCCACACGGGAATACCGGGAGGACCAGGCCAAGCTGGACGCAGCCTTCACCACCGCCGGATTTACGGCGGAACAGGCCGGTGAAGCCTACACCGGCTTCTATGCCATCCTGGGCGAAGAGGATCGCAGTGTGGAAGCGGTCAACCACCTCGCCAAGCTCTGCTCCACCGAGGAAGAGCTGGCGCAGTGGACGGACATTGCCGCTGGCGTGTGGGCCACCTTCGGAGACAGCCTTCCCATCGAAGGTTTGACCGAAGCCGCCAATGAGACCGCCAAGACCGGCACCATCACCGGCCAGCTGGCGGACGCGCTGAACTGGGCCGGCGTCAATGAGGAAGCCTTCCAGTCGGCGCTGGATGGCTGCAGTTCCGAGCAGGAACGCGCCGCGCTCATCACCGATACCCTCAACGGCCTGTACCAGGAAGCGGCGGAAAACTACAAAACCCTCAACGGTGATGTAATGGAAGCCCAGCGCGCCCAGGCACTTCTTACCGATGCCTACGCCCAGCTGGGCGCTATCGCGGAACCCATCATGACCACGCTGAAGACCATGGCGGCGGATGTTCTTACTGCCATGATTCCCTTCGTGTCCCTCATGGGCGAGGGGCTGCAGGGCGTGCTGAACGGCACCGCCGGAGCCGCCGAGACTTTCGCCGAGGGCATCTCCGGTCTGGTGAGCGTTCTCATGGAGAAGCTCTCCACCATTGTGCCGGTCATCGGGGAAGCCATCCTCGCCAGTCTTCCGGTACTGCTGGAAGCTGGAGTGAATATCATCGCAACCCTTGTCACCGGCATTGTGAACGCGCTGCCCCAACTGGCCGCAGCCGCCCTGTCCATTGTTCTCCAGCTCGTCACCAGCCTAACCGAGCTGGCGCCACAGCTTTTACAGGCGGCAATGCAGGTGGTGGCGACCCTGGCTTCCGGCATCGCTTCCGCACTGCCCCAGCTGGTTCCCACCATTGTGCAGATGGTGGTGCAGATCTGCCAGACCCTTATTGCCAATCTGCCCCTCATCCTGGACGCGGCTCTGCAGCTGGTCACGGGGCTGGCCCAGGGCGTCCTCAACGCCCTGCCGGTGCTCATCGCGGCTTTGCCGGAGATCATCAACGGAATTGTGACCTTCCTGCTGAACTCCATCCCCCAGATCATCGAGACGGGCATCCAGCTTCTGACCTCGCTGGTGGCGGCTCTGCCGGACATCATCACCGCCATTGTCGCAGCCATCCCGCAGATCATCGAGGGGATCATCACAGCCGTATTAAACTCCATCCCGCAGATCATCCAGGCTGGTATCGACCTGCTGGTGTCGCTCATCCAGGCGCTGCCCCAGATCATCACCACCATCGTGGCGGCTATCCCGCAGATCATCACCGGCATCGTGAACGCCCTCATCAACAGCATCCCTCAAATCATCCAGGCGGGTGTAGAACTGCTGGTGTCCCTGATTGCGAATCTCCCGACCATCATTGCGGAGATCGTGAAGGCGATTCCGCAGATCATCACGGGGATCGTCTCGGCTCTCGGCCAGGGCGTCTCCCAGATTGCCGAGGTGGGCGCCAACCTGGTGCGCGGCCTGTGGCAGGGCATCCAGTCCCTCGCCGGGTGGATCTGGGATAAAGTGTCCGGCTGGATCTCCGGCATCTGGGACGGCATCCTGGGCTTCTTCGGCATCAACTCGCCCTCCAAGGAAATGGCCTGGGTAGGCGAAATGCTGGTGGAGGGCCTTGCCGGTTCCATCGAGGACAACGGCGGTCAGGCGGTGAAAGCCGCCGAGGGAATGAGCAAGAACATCAACGGGGTCATGCAGGACCTCGCCAAGGATATGACCACGGCGCTGCCCACGGATTTCTCCGTGAAGGGCAGCGTGGAAAACGCCATGACCTCCGCAGTTTCCGGCGGCTCTGGGAAGAGCGGCTTCGTCCTGCAGCTGAATATCGGCACCTTTAACAACTACACCAATGAGGACATCCGGCAGCTCACCAATGAGATCATGGTGACCGCCGGTCAGTTTGCCAAGCGGAAAGGGGTGGTATTCGCATGAACTATTTTGTGTATAACGGGGTCTCGTCTCTGGACATGGGGCTTCGCATCGAGAGCAAGAATGTGTTTTCCGCCCCGGAGTACGATGTGACCTTCCAGTCCATTCCCGGCAGGAACGGCGACCTCATCCTGCCCAATGGCCGCTATCCCAATGTGCAGGTGACCTACTCCGTGTTCCTGCCCGCCAAGTCCATCGCCGAACTGGCGGAGAAAATCACCAAGGTCAAAGCCTGGCTCTATGGGGAGCAGAACGCTTATCACACACTGTCCGACAGCTACGATACCGTCTACACCCGGAAGGCGGTGTACTCCGGGAGCTTGGATATTGAGGACCAACTCAACCGCATCGGCGTATTTACCGTCAGCTTCTCCTGCCATCCCTTCCGCTACAGTGTGGCGGGGACTGACCCCATCACCCTCACGCAGTCCGGCTCCACGGTGACCAACCCGGAGAGTTTTGAGTCTCTGCCTATCCTCACCCTCACCGGGGAAGGGACGGTGACCCTGACCATCCAGGGCGGCGGTCAGAACAAGAGCTGGGTCTTTACCGGGCTGGACGGGAGCATTGTCTGCGACAGTGAGCAGATGAACTTTTACTCCGGCACGGCCCCCATGAACGACAAGGTCAGCGGGGACGGATTTCCCAGGCTGCAGCCCGGCGTCAACACCATCTCCTGGGTGGGAACGGTGACCAGTCTGGTGGTACAGCCGAGGTGGGTGACGCTATGATTCCGGTTCTGTTCAAAGCGAATGCGGTGGATTTCTCCACCTACGGCATCGGCGTGCTGGCTGACTGTATCTCCTGTGAGGTGACCGAGGAGCGAAACGGCGCCTACGAGCTGGTGCTCCAGTATCCCGTCACAGGGAGGAACTACGGAGAGCTGTCCTCCGAGCGGATCATCAAGGCCAAGCCCAATGACACCGCCGATGACCAGGCGTTTCGCATCTACCGGATCACTACGCCCATCGATGGCGTGGTAACGGTGTATGCCCAGCACATCTCGTATGATCTCTCCAACATTGCCGCGCTGACCTGGTCCAGCGAGAGTATTTCGCCTTCTCTGGCTATGCAGCGTGTATTCCAGAATACCGCCACCACCCACAACTTCACCTGTCAGACAGACTACTCCGTGGCAAAGCCCTTCTCCGTGGCAAAGCCCCAGAGTGTCCGCGCCTGTCTGGGCGGCGTGGCCGGTTCCTTTCTGGATCTGTGGGGCGGCGAATATGAGTGGGACAACTTCAACGTCATTCACCACCAGGGGCGCGGCCAGCACACCGGCGTGGTGATTGAGTACGGCAAAAACCTCACCGAGCTGGAACACGACAGCGACATCACGGAGGTGTACACCGACCTGCTCCCTTATGCGGTGATCTCCGCCGAGGACGGGAGCGAAACGGTGGTCACCCTCACCGAAGTGTTGCTTCCCATCGCGGACACCACGCTGTCCCAACGCAAGACCCTCATCCGGGATTTTACCGACAGCTTTGGAGAGGAGGAAGCCATCACCGAGGATGCTCTCCGCACCAAGGCGCAGACTTATTTGGCAAACAACCCCTTGGGCGTGGAGGTTCCCGCGCTCACCGTCTCCTTCGAGCCGCTGTGGAAGCAGCCGGAGTATGCCGCTGTTCTTGAGCGGGTGTCCCTCTGCGATACCGTGACCATCCGGCATTCCGCCCTGGGCATCACCGCCAAGGCAAAGGTCATCACCACGGTCTACGACACCCTGGCGGAGAAGTATGTGTCCATCACTCTGGGCAGCGGCAAGGCCAATCTGCTGAACAACGTCTCGGACGCCCAGGCCAGCGCAGAGGAAGCGGCGGAGAAGGCCGGTCATTTCCCGGCGCTGATGAACTCCGCCATCCAGAACGCCACCGACCGCATCACCGGCCAGACGGGCGGCTATGTGGTGCTGCACACCGACAGCGAGACCGGCCTTCCTTACGAGCTGCTGATTCTTGACCAGCCGTCCATCGAGGATGCGGTCAATGTCTGGCGGTGGAACGTAGAAGGGTTAGGATTTTCCAGCAATGGTTACAACGGCCCCTATGAAACCGCTATCACCGCCGATGGGCAGATCGTGGCGGACTTTATCACCTCCGGCTCCCTCATCGCCAACATCATAAAGGCCGGGGTGATCCAGTCCCAGGACGGTTCCTCCTGGTGGGATCTGGAGAGCGGCGAGGTCATGTTCAGCGCCTACGCCACCACAGACTCCCTGGAGGAGGTCAGCGGCAGGGTCAGCCAGTTCCAGCAGTCCATTGATGGGTTGAACAGCTATGTGGCCGACCTGACCGAGTCGGTGGAGAGCGTCACCGGGGAGCTGACGGAGGAGCAGGAAAACCTCCGGCTCATCGAGGGGCAGATGTCCCAGCTTCAGCAGTCGGTGGACGGGCTGTCCATTACCATGCAGGAGCAGTACAGCGGCGGCATCAACTTTGTCCGCAATTCCGCCGGCTTAAACGGCCTTTCCGATGACTGGACCTATGCCGGGACAATCACCGCCCAGCAGGGCGCGGAAACCAAGAACAGCACCGTGTCCAACTCCTGCTTCCAGCTTGCCGCCTACAGCACGCTGACCCAGGTGGTGGACAGCATCGTGCCGGGCCAGGCCTACCGGCTGACGGTGAAGGCCAAGAAAACCTCCACCTACAACGCCTATGTCCGGGCTGTCATCAACGGCGATACGGAAATCGACCTGTTCAACACCTCAGACTCCTTTGAGTGGACGGAATACACCGCTCTGCTCCCGGACGTGCAGGACAGCGTCATCACCATCAAAATTTATTCCCGCGATGCCAGCCTGTTCGTTTCGGACATCATGCTGACGGAAGGGGCGTCTCTTCACAAATGGACGCCGGCTCCCAATGAGATTTACACCGCCGAGGTAAAGATCGACCGCCGGGGCATCGAAGTGTCCAATGCGGACTCCGCCCAGCGGACGGTCATCAACAACACGGAGTTTTCCGGCTACTACAACGAGGAAAAGATTTTCTCCCTGAACAAGGATGAGACCATCACAAAGAAAACCACCGTGGACGGTGAACTCACGGTGGGCAAGACGAAGTTCGTCCCCATGGCCACAGCGTCCGAGGGGCTGAACATCGTGATTCTGGACTAAGGAGGTGGAGCAATGGCGCTCAGCGGCACGTTTCAGAATTATCCCGTTTCCAGCTTCGGCCTGTACTGCGAGTGGAGCGGTGTGCAGAGCGTGACCGGCAACTATACCGATGTCACTCTGAAAGTGTATCTTTCCTACTATACCCTCGAAGTGGGCGCTCGAAGCGACTCCACGATTTCCATCAACGGCGTCAGCGAGACCTATACCGCGCCCGCCATTGATGACTACTCCAGCGGATGGAAAAAGAAGCTGCTGAAGACCAAAACCGTGCGGGTCAGCCACAACGCGGACGGAACGAAATCCGGGGTGGCGCTGTCCGCATCCTGGCGGTTTTCCGGCACCTACTCCGGCGTATCTGTTGGAACCATTACGGCTTCCACCACCGTGACCCTGAACAGCATCGACCGAACGCCTCCCACGGTGTCCTGTTCCGTTTCCGGCATCACTGCCAATGGGTTTAAGATCTCCGCATCCTCCTCGGCCGCCGCCGACATCTGGCAGTACAGTCTGAACGGCGGCAGTACCTGGACGCAATTCTCCTCCACGGCAGGAACCAGCGCCAGCGTCACCCTTTCCACGCTTTCGCCCAACACCACCTACTCGGTGCGGGTACGGGCGAGAAAACGCACCAACCAGGTGTATGGCACATCCGGCACGGTTTCCGCCAAAACCCTGGGCGGAGCGGTGATATTGAGCTGCGGCAGTTTTTCAGCGGACGCCGCAACCATCAGTTTATCCTTGCGGGTGACGGTGTATAACGCCGCCTACACCAATTACATCACCATCAAAAACGGTTCCACGACCTACCTGTCCCTGGCGGGGCGCATCTGGTCAGCGGGAACAGCCAACCGAACCATCACCCTGACCGCTTCGGAGCGGACAATGCTGCTGAACGCTATGGCAAGCGTCAAGTCCTTCACCGCCACCATCGAGCTGGTCACCAAGAGCGGAAACACCCAGATCGGCAGCGCGTCCACCTGCACTTGCACCATCCGTACCTCACAGGCAAATTCGGGGCCGAGCATCTCCGGCTTCACCTTCGTCGACAGCTACTCGACCACCACCGCCATCACGGACAACGACCAGGTGCTCATCCAGGACTACTCCCGGCTGACAGTCACCCCAGGAACCGCTGCGGCAAGAAACGGCGCTTCCATCGTGTCCTACTCGGCGGTGTGCAGCGGTGTGACGAAATCCAACACCACGGGCGCGGCCCTCTCCCTGGGGACCATCGGCACCTCCGGCACACGGGACATCACCCTGACGGTGACGGACTCGCGTGGATACACCGCTTCCGTTACCCAGAGCGTCACCGTGGTGCCGTACTCGAAACCCAGGGTAAGCTCCGTGTCCCTGCGGCGCACCAATGACATCGAGACCGAGATGCAGCTCGTGTTCAACGGCAGCATTTCGCCCATCACGGTGGATGGGACGCAGAAGAACAGCCTTCTCTATGCCCGGTACCGCTATAAGCTCACCAGCGCGTCCTCGTACAACAGCTACACCAGCATCCTCGGCTCGGTGACCGCCACCAGTTCCAGCTTCTCCTTTTCCAATCTGGAGCTGTGCAACCTTGATTCCGAATCGTCCTATGACTTCCACCTGCAGATCCGTGACCAGCTGAACTCGCTGACCTCGCTGGATCTGTATTTCGTTGTCTCCCAGGGCACGCCCCTGGTGGCGCTTCGCAAAAAGATGGTGGGCATCAATACCCCAAGCCCGGAGGCGGCGCTCCATGTGGTGGGAGATACACGCATTGAGGGGACGCTGATCCCGAATAACATCGACTACACCTTCGACAAACCCTACTTCGGCGTCTGCGAAACCGCCGCCGCCACACAAGTGAAGGTGGTGAGCTGCCCCGGCTTCGAACTGAAAACAGGTTCCCGCATCGCAGTACAGTTTACCTATGGGAATTCCGCCAGTCAGCCCAAGCTGAATGTCAATGGCACCGGGGACAAGTTCATCTGCAGCACGGACGGGATGTCTGTTATCGCAGATATCTGGAGGGACAAGGAAACGGTTGATTTCGTGTATGACGGGTCATGGTGGATCGCCATTGGCTGTTTATACGCCACCACCGCATATTACGGGCTGACTAAGCTGTCATCCAGCATCTCATCTTCCAGTACTACATTGGCGGCAAACTCCTATGCGGTGAAAAGAGCTTATGACCGAAGCTCCTGGACGTCCATCTCGCTGACCAACGCCCTGGCGATTGCCTACGGCGGCACCGGGGCGAAGAATGCTGCAGCGGCTCGGACAAACCTGGGCATCGCCGCTACGTCTCTCTACAACGGGACGCTGACCAGCGGAAGCATCACTTTCAACTACGGAAACTACAACTTCTATGTCATCATCGGCAGGCCAAGCAGCACGGCGTCACGTGCGTCCCTGGTCGTGCCAAAAATCATGCTGACAACCTCTGCGGTTTCCTTCCAGATTGCGGACGAGTCCAACTACAAATCCTTCAACCTTTCCTATTCTGGCTCCTTGGTGACTCTCGCCATCCAAGGCGGTAATGGGCAGATCAACCGTGTATTTGGAATCAACTGAGGTGCGACTATGAAGGTATTACTGAACGAGCAGGGTTATGTGGAAAGTTACGCCCTGGAGGGTGAACTGGTGGACGCTTTGGAAACAGCGGAGCCGAATGACCTCTCCCATTTTGAGAAACACTTCACTTCCTACCGGATGCGGGATGGCACCCTTGCCTTTGACGAAGGCAAAGACGCCCAAGCACAGTCTGAAGCGGCAAAGGCGGAATACCGAAGACACCGAGAGTTGGAGTGCTTCCCAATCATCAACCGGGGGCAGCTTTGGTACGATACCCTCTCGGAGGGACAGCTCTCGGAATTAAAAAACTGGTACCAGGCATGGCTGGACGGTACCAACACACAAACCATCCCGGAAAAACCGGAATGGCTGACATGAGGACAAAGGCGCTCTCGCTGGGGGCGTCTTTTCCATATTCAAAAACAAGGAGGACAAGACTATGAAATCGATCTGGATCAGCCTCCAGGTTGCCTTTTCCGCCCTGGGCGGCTTCCTGGGGTGGTACCTGGGCGGTGTGGACGGTTTTCTCTACGCGCTGATCGCCTTCGTGCTGGTGGACTACGTCACCGGCGTGATGTGCGCCATTGCGGACAAGAAGCTGTCCAGCGCCGTGGGCTTCAAGGGTATCTGCCGGAAGGTACTCATCTTTGTGCTGGTGGGCATCGGCAACCTGGTGGACGTGTATGTGCTGGGAGAGGGCGGCGCTCTGCGCACGGCGGTGATCTTCTTCTACCTGTCCAATGAGGGCATCTCTTTCCTGGAGAACGCCGGGCGCCTGGGTCTTCCCATCCCGGAGAAGCTGAAGGACGTGCTGGAACAACTGCATGACAAAGGAGGAAGCGACAATGAATCTGCATAAGCTGATTTTCACCAACAACGCCTGCTACAAGGCGGGGCGCCGGATCACTCCCAAAGGCATCATGGTACACTCCACCGGCGCTAACAACCCCTGGCTCAAGCGTTATGTGGGGCCGGATGACGGTCTTCTGGGGAAGAACCAGTACAACAATCACTGGAACCAGCCCATGGACCGGGAGGTCTGCGTCCACGCCTTCATCGGCAAGCTGGCCGATGGGACGGTGGCGACCTATCAGACCCTGCCGTGGGACTACCGTGGCTGGCATTGCGCCGGTTCCGGCAACGACACCCACATCTCTTTCGAGATCTGCGAGGACGGTCTCACGAACGCGGCCTATCTGGACAAGGTCTACAACGAGGCGGTGGATCTCTGCGTGTATCTCTGCGAACTCTATGGCCTGACGGAGCAGAACATCATCTGCCACTGCGAAGGCCATGACCTGGGCATCGCGTCCAACCACGCGGACGTGCTGCACTGGTGGCCGAAGCATGGGAAGAACATGGACACCTTCCGGGCGGCGGTCAAGGAGAAGCTGGGTGGCTCTGTGCCGGACAAGCCTGTGGAGCCGGAGCAGCCCGGCGGTAAAATCAAGGCCGGCGATCTGGTGACCATCACCGGGACGAAGTATTACGGTGGCCAGACCATCCCCGCCTGGGTGCGGAAGCAGAAATGGTATGTCTGCGAGGTTTCAGGCGACCGTGCGGTCATCAACAAGAACGAGAGCGGCACCAACGCCATCATGTCCCCGGTACGGGTCTCAGGCCTGGCGCCGGCGGGGAGCGCGGCGGGGACCTACCGCGTCCACACCGTGGTCAAGGGCGACACCCTCTGGGGCATCGCCGAGAAGTATCTGGGCAGCGGTGTTCGCTACAAGGAGATTAAGACCCTCAACGGTCTTGACAGCGATACCATATACGGCGGTCAGAAGCTGAAGATCCCCAACTGAATATCTATCCAGCCGAAGGGGTGCAGTCATTTTTCGTGGCTGCACCCCTTTATTTTTTTGTCATCCTCATATTTGCCCGTTTCCGTGGCTGTAAGGTGAGAAGTGCCTTATGCCTCTCGGAAAGGGGCTTGTTATGACAGAAGCCGAAAAGCTCAGAATCCATAAACTCAGTCAGGAAGGGCTGGGGTATAAGAAAATCGCCGCTGCACTGGATCTGCCGGTCAACAGCGTGAAAACCTACCTCCGCCGCCATCCCGCTGGCGAGAATGCCGCTGCCGTTCCAGACATCTGCGAGAGGTGCGGGAAGCCCATCGTCCAGGCGCCTCACCGGAAACGAAAGCGGTTCTGCTCGGACTCATGCCGCATCTCCTGGTGGAACGACCATCCCGACAAGGGTGGAAAGCGCACCCTCTACACCTTTACCTGCGCTTACTGCGGACGCTCGTTTCAAAGCGGTGCGAAAGGCCGGCGTTACTGCTCCCGCACCTGCTATGCCGCAGCCCGGAAAAAGGCGGTGAGCGCCGATGGATGAGCTGTACCAGCGGCTGACCGCCTACCAGACCGCCATGAGCCTTGCCAGGAATATGCTCCGCCAGGGCATCATCAGCGAGGATGACTACCGCAAAATTGATACAATTATCGCCAAAAAGCACGAGGTATCTTCGTGTAGTATATTCCGCTTTGAATCGCCAAAATCGCTGGATAACAAGCCCTTTTAGAGGTAATATGCACTGGACAAGGAGGTGACGGAATGGCAAGAACCATTCAACAAATTTCATTCCCCGCACCAATGCGGCCCAGCCTGAAGCGGGTCGCAGCCTATGCCAGAGTTTCCTCCGGGAAGGATGCCATGCTGCATTCTTTGTCCGCACAGGTGAGCTACTACAGTGCGCTGATTCAGAAGCACACTGGCTGGCTTTACTGCGGGGTCTACGCCGATGAAGCGTTTACCGGCACCAAGGACAGCCGGGACGGGTTTCAAAGCCTGCTGGCTGAGTGCCGCGCCGGAAACATCGACATGGTCATCACGAAATCCATCTCCCGCTTTGCGCGGAACACGGTGACCCTGCTGGAAACCGTCCGGGAGCTGAAAGCCCTGGGGGTTGACGTCTATTTCGAGGAGCAGAGCATCCACACCATGAGCGCAGACGGAGAGCTGATGATGACCATCCTGGCTTCCTACGCACAGGAAGAGAGCCGCTCCGCCAGCGAGAATCAGAAGTGGCGGATTCGCCGGGGCTTCGAGCGTGGCGAGCTGGTCAACCTGCGCTTCCTGTTCGGCTACAAAATCAAGAAGGGCCGCGTGGCCGTTGACCCGGAAAAGGCGGCGGTAGTGCGGGAGGTGTTCCGCAGGGCTTTGGAGGGAGAATCCCTTACCAGTCTGGCCATCGACCTAAACCGGCGAGGGTTCACTGGTGTTCTGGGCGGAAAGTGGAACTCCATGCGAATTCGGGAGATGCTGTCCAATGAGAAGTACCTGGGCAATGCGCTCCTGCAAAAGCAGTACCGGAACAACCATCTGGAGAAGAAGGAAATTCCGAACCGGGGTGAGCTGCCCCAATACTATGCGGAGGGCACCCATGAGGCCATCATTGACCAGGCCACCTTTGATGCAGCTCAGCGGCTGCTGGTCAAGCTCAGGGAAAGCACACCGGTTCGGGCGCCGTGGAAAAAGTCCGCTTTCACCAGCATGATTTCCTGCACGGTGTGCGGTCGCAACTACAAACGATGCACCGGCGGGAAGAGACATTTCTGGAACTGCCCGACTGCGGTGCGGACGGATCTGCCTTCCTGCGGCACATCCCAAATCCCGGAGAAGCTGCTTTACGACCTTGCCGCCCAGGTACTTGGCCTTGCACAGTTCGATGAGGGAGTTTTCCTGGAAAGGGTCAAAGGCATCGATGCCCTCCCGGACAAGACCCTGGTGTTCCATTTTTATGACGGCTCCACGGTAGCACGGCATTGGGAGTACACATCCAGAGCCAAGAGCTGGACGCCGGAGATGAAAGAGAAGGCCCGGCAGCGGGCGCTGGCGCAAAGGAGGGGTGAAAAATGGCAAGAGCGGTAACAGTCATCCCACCCACCATTCAGCCCATCACGCACTTGGCCAGAAATGCTGTGGTGCGCCGGCGAGTTGCGGCTTACGCCCGTGTCTCCACCTCCAGCGAGGAGCAACTCACCAGCTATGAAGCACAGGTGGATTACTACACCCGCTTCATCCAGTCCAAGCCGGAATGGGAGTTCGTGAAGGTCTACACCGATGAAGGCATCTCAGCGGTGAACACCAAAAAGCGCGAGGGTTTCAACCAGATGGTACGGGATGCCCTGGACGGAAAAATCGACCTCATTGTAACTAAGTCAGTCAGCCGCTTTGCCCGGAACACGGTGGACAGCCTGGTGACCGTCCGCAAGCTGAAGGAAAAAGGTGTGGAGGTCTACTTTGAAAAGGAGAACATCTACACCCTGGACAGCAAGGGTGAGCTGCTGATTACCATCATGTCCTCCCTGGCGCAGGAGGAAAGCCGCTCCATTTCAGAGAACGTCACCTGGGGCCAGAGAAAGCGATTCGCCGATGGGAAGGTCAGCCTGCCGTATAGCCACTTTCTGGGCTACCGGAAAGGGGCTGACGGGCTGCCGGAAATCGTGCCGGAGGAAGCGGAAATCGTCCGCTGGATTTACAGCCTATTCCTCAGCGGCAAGACCACCAGTTCCATTGCAAGTTTTCTCACCAGGGAAGGGATACCCACCCCCGCTGGGAAGAAAAGATGGGCGGCGAGCACGGTGGAGAGCATTCTGAAAAACGAGAAGTATAAGGGTGACGCCCTTCTGCAAAAGGCGTTCACGGTGGATTTTCTCACCAAGAAACAGAAGAAAAACGAGGGCGAGGTGCCGCAGTATTATGTGGAGAACAGCCACCCAGCTATCATCGACCCCGCCGAGTGGAAGCTGGTGCAGCGGGAACTGGAGCGCCGGAAGTCCATAGGGCGCAGTTACAGCGGCAACAGTATCTTCTCCTCCCGGCTGGTCTGCGGAGACTGCGGCGGTTACTTTGGGTCGAAGGTTTGGCATTCCACCGACAAATACCGGCGCACCATCTGGCGGTGCAACAGCAAGTTTACCGGCGAGGAAAAGTGCCAGACCCCGCACCTGACCGAGGAGGAGATCAAGGCCCGGTTCCTGGATGCCTTCAATACGCTGGTTTCGGACAAAGAGCGGTTGCTGGATGAGTGCCGCACTATGCAGGCTGCACTTACCGACACCCGTTCTCTGGACAGCGAGATAGCGACCCTTCTGTCCGAAATGGAAGTGGTGGCCGAGCTGACCAAACGGTGCATCGAGGAGAACTCTACCACCGCCCAGGACCAAGCCGCCTATCTGGAACGTTACAACGGTCTGGCGGATCGGTACGAAACCGCCAAGGCCAAGCTGGAAAAGCTCCGGGCGGTAAAGGCAAAGCGGGAAGCCAAGGCCGAGGACATCGGCGGCTTCATGTTCGAGCTGGCGGAGTACGGCGATCCCATCACCGAGTTCGATAACCGGCTCTGGCTCACGGTTATTGACACTGTGACCGTCCACCGGGATGGTCGGCTGACATTCAAATTCCAGACGGGTCATGAGATTTCGATTTGACCCCAGTATACAGCAAAGCCCACAGGTTTCGCGGCCTGTGGGCTTTTTGGTGTTTTGTCTGGCAATTTTGTCTCTAATGTGCTATACTAAAATATAAAGGTCAGTTTCTGTCGACGAGGAGGGTCTTTATGCCGAATTGGGGTGAGGTTTTATCCGAAATCCAATCTGTACAGGTTGGAAATCCATTGGATATTATTCGCAGGAAATACCTGGACATTATGCACCAATATACAGGTAGAAACGTAATCGCCTATTATTCAGGTTTTTTGCAGAAACCCAATAACAGCGGAGCAATAGACGATAATGATAAAAATGCCTTTATGCAGACAGTATATGGCCTGGATAAATCTATAGGTTTAGATTTGATTTTACACACACCTGGCGGTAATACTGCTGCAACTGAATCTATCGTGCATTATCTCAAAAGTATATTCGGAAAAGACATTAGAGCTTTTGTTCCTCAAATGGCAATGTCTGCTGGTACGATGATTGCTTTATCGTGCAAAGAAATCGTGATGGGAAAACAGTCAAATATCGGTCCGATAGATCCGCAATTTGGTGGTATGTCCTGTGCTGGAGTAATTGAGGAATTCAACGCAGCAAAGGATGACATTAAAAAGAATCCTGCCTCTGCGCCATTATGGCAAGTGATTATTTCAAAATACCACCCCACTTTTCTTGGTGATTGCAAAAAAGCTATCGATTGGTCACAAACTATGGTTCGTCAATGGTTGTGTGATAATATGTTAGCAGATACCGATGATCCCGACACTACAGCTGGTGCCATCGTAGAAAAATTAAGTAGCCATGCGGAAACTTTTACTCATTCGAGGCATATACATATAGATGAATGTAAAAAACTGGGGATTAAGGTTTCTCCGTTAGAAGATCTGGACAAAAAAGAAATCGGGGGTTGCAGGGATTTGCAGGACTGTGTCCTCACGATCCATCATACATATATGCAAACCTTCTCAAATTCTAACGCAATTAAAATAATTGAGAACCATTTGGGCAAAGCTATGATTATGAATGCACCACAAAATGGAAGGTGATTTATTATGAACGAATATGAAATATTGTTCAAGCAATTAAACATAGAAACGAGCCCGTTGCCTGATAACTATTCTCCTGATAATTACGGATATCAATTAACAAAAGATTTTCAACCACATACGGAGATTTCTTACTCAGTCTCCACCCAGTTAAATTGCGCGAATAATTGATATTTCAATTCTTGCGGGTTATTGGGTTTCCTATGTGTGAACCCCCTTGGCGCATAGTGAACCCCCCTAACGCCAAAGGGGGTTCATTTGTATCACAATTAGGGTCATTTGCCAGCAAAAAGCACCTGGAAACGCTGTTTCCGGGTGCTTTTCTTTTTGACGTTTTATCTGCTGGGCGGGGCGGCATCAAAATGTCAAAAGCCGGAGGCGGGCGCCTCCGGCTTTTGACTTGCAGGGTTTAGGGATGTGGGATTTT
>ERZ1090860.542-NODE-543-length-22384-cov-9.510278_pt1 | contig 22384 bp, 21 predicted proteins | sample MGYA00478483_ERZ1090860 | MGnify/ENA primary metagenome ERZ1090860 (study PRJEB33644, sample SAMEA5815741) | chicken gut metagenome | biome: Chicken; feature: Gastrointestinal Tract; material: Caecum | place: Ireland | collected 2019-01-01 | study: A study of the...
GAAGTAAAGATGGACTATGACGACGCCTATGCATACGTAATAAAGGGTCTTGCGCCCCTCGGCAAGGAGTACCAGCAGCTTTTAAAGCGCGGTCATGACGAACGCTGGATAGACGTAGAGGAGACGGAGGGTAAGCGCAGCGGCGCATACAGCACCGGTTGTTACGGCGTACATCCATTCGTTCTGCTCAACTACAAGCCCACGACAAGCGACATCTTTACGATAGCGCACGAGATGGGTCACTCGCTGCACACTTATTTTTCATCACACAATCAGCCGTACGCAAAGAGCGACTATAAAATATTTGTAGCCGAAGTTGCCAGCACGGTAAACGAAGTGCTCCTTCTCAAATTCATGCTTGCAGACACACAGGATGAAAATCTGCGCAAGTACCTTCTCAACTACTACCTCGATACCATCCGCGGCACGCTTCACCGCCAGACAATGTTTGCAGAATTCGAATACGAGGCACATTCGCTCGCCGAAAAGGGAGAACCCCTCACAAAGGAACTGCTCTGCGAAGTTTACGGCAAAATCGGCAAGGACTACTACGGCGACGCCATAGAGCACGACTACCACATCTCCTGCGAGTGGGCAAGAATACCTCATTTCTACAGAGCGTTCTATGTTTACAAGTACGCGACCGGCATAACCGCGGCTATAAATATCGCACACAGAATTCTTTGCGAGGGCGAAACCGCAGTTAAAGACTACTTCAAGTTCCTTTCCAGCGGCTCTTCTTCCGACCCCGTATCGCTTCTCCGTCTTGCAGGGGTAGACCTTGAAAGCAAGGCGCCTTTCGAATTTGCCATGAACGAATTTGCCGACACATTGTCCGAATTCGAGAAAATGATGAGAATATAAAGTACTATGTCAGACAAAACCAACGTTTTACCCAACAATCTGGAGGCAGAACAGTCTCTTCTAGGCTGTATGCTCATAGATAACGATGTGCTTGCGGAGATCGTGGATAAACTTACGGACGCCGATTTTTACCACGAATCTCACCAGCTCATCATGGCCGCAATCCATAAGATATTCAATCTGAGGAAACCCGCGGACCTCGTCACGCTTACTGACTGCCTTGAAAAGGACGGCAACCTTGCAAAAGTTGGCGGAATTGACTATATTACCGACCTTGTCAGCAAAATTCCGTCCTCGGCAAACTATAAGCAGTACTTTGAAATAGTAAAGCGAGACAGCACCAACCGTCAGCTGATTCGCGCGTCGCGCAACATCATAGAAAATTCCATGAACAGTTCTGACGGCTTTCAGAGCGTTCAGTATGCCGAAAAACTTATCTATGATATATCGAAGAAAAACGATTCTTCTTCGATGGACGACATACGCGAAAGCACGCTCGTCGGCGACGTCATCGACAGGTTCGAAACGATAGCCAGCAACAAGGACGCGCTCCGCGGCATACCCACGGGCTTTCCTTTCCTCAATAAAATCACTAACGGCTTTCAGCGCTCCGACCTTATAGTAATTGCGGCGCGCCCCGGCAGCGGTAAAACGTCGCTTGCAATGAATATAGTGGAGGCCGCGGCCTTCCAGGGCAACGTATGCGCAGTTTTCTCGCTGGAAATGCCCAAAATTCAGATTGTGCAAAGATTGCTCTGCGCCAGCGCGAAAGTCAGCATGTCGGACGCGCTTTCCGGCAAACTTACGCCGAACGACTGGAAGGCGCTGATAAAGACGGGCGAAGAGCTTAAAAAACTTTCCATAATCATAGACGATTCCTCGCGCGTCACCCCTGCGGAAATACTTTCAAAGTGCCGCAGGATAAAGGCAAAGAACGGCGGCAAGCTAGACCTTGTAATGATAGACTATATCCAGCTGATGTCCAGCGGCTTAAAGCAGGACGAAAGCAACCGTACGCGCGAAATCGCAAGAATTACGGGCGACCTTAAGATAATGGCCAAGGAACTTGACGTTCCCGTAATTGCGCTTTCACAGCTGAGGCGTATGACGGGCGAACCCCAGCTTACCGACCTGCGTGAATCGGGCGCAATAGAGCAGGACGCCGATATGGTTATATTCATAAACCGTCCCGATATGACCGCCACGCCGGAAGAGATTGAAAAGAATAAAATCATCCGCGGCATGGCTGACCTTATCATTGCAAAACACCGTAACGGCGAACTGGGCAGAACGCAGCTCAGGTTCAAGGGCGAATATACAAAGTTTGTCACCCCCGACCCCAGCGAACTGAAACAGCTTGCCCGCGAGGCAGGCAAAAAACCTGCAAAACCCGATGACAACGAGGGCGGCGAAAGTTATTCTGACGATATGCCCGACGACGGAACGGTATTTTCCGACGACGAGTACGGCGGGGAAGATTACGGCGAAGAACAGTAATTTTTTGTCTGCTTTTTGTAAACGCAAGGCGCAACTTTGAGTTTGATTGCTCGCCTTGGCATACCATGAAAACGTTAAACGTTTCCCGAAAATATTCGGTAAAGGATAAATTTCAATCAACCCCGCAACGGAGGCGAAAATGGAAACACAGATTTTAAAACCGGATGAAAACAGTCTTTTCGCCACAAAAAAAATAATAGAAGAGGGCGGACTTGTAGCTTTCCCCACAGAGACGGTATACGGACTCGGCGCCAACGCGTTTGACGGCGCTGCCGTTAAAAAAATATACGAAGTCAAAGGCCGTCCGCAGGACAACCCGCTGATTGTGCACGTTCACAAGGACTACGACATATCGCGCATAGTTTGCGATATCCCCGACTATGCCTTGAAACTTGCAAAAAAATTTCAGCCAGGCCCTCTGACCATAGTACTTAAGAGCCGCGGCACAGTCTCGCCGATAGTATCGTGCGGACTTGACACCATAGGCATAAGAGTGCCTTCTCATCCCGACGCGCAGAAATTTTTAAAGGCGGTGGACCTGCCGATAGCCGCACCCTCCGCGAATGTATCCAAACACGTGAGCCCCGTAACGGCGCAGCACGTTTATGCCGACCTCAACGGCAAAATACCGCTCATTCTGGACGGCGGCAAATGCAGCGGAGGCATCGAAAGCACCGTACTTGACTGCACGGGCGAAATACCCTGCGTGCTGAGAAGCGGACTTGTCACGCGCGAAATGATAGCAGAGGTTGCAGGCGACTGCGGTGTATTCATTCCAAAAAAGGGCGAAAAAGTGCGCTCGCCCGGAATGAAATACAAGCACTACTCGCCCAACTGCCGCACAATGCTCTTTCCATACGAAGAACGCGAAAAAGCGCTTGAAGAATATGAAAGACAGCGTGCCGAAGGCGTAAATGCCTGGATAATGTGCGAAAATTCCGTTGCCCGCGAATTCGGAACGGATAAGATACTTGCGCTCGGAGAAAACGGCGAAGAATTCGCCGCAAACCTTTACGATAAACTGCGCGAAGGCGAAAAAGTTGCCGAGCTTATAATTGCCGTTGCGCCCAAAGAACAGGGCGGCGTTATGGCAGGCGTTATGAACAGGCTCACAAAGGCCTGCGGGGGTCAGGGATGAAACGCAGAAAAATTCTGTTCGTATGTTCGGGCAATACCTGCCGAAGCCCTATGGCGGAGGCCATTCTCAGAAGTAAAATAAAAGAGAAAAAAATAAAGTGGTGGGACGTATCCTCCTGCGGACTGTTTGCCGAAGTGGGCGGCACTATTTCGCCCAACAGCAGGCAGGCGCTGGAAGAAATCGGACTGAAAGCCGATAAATTCAGGCCCCGCCAGCTCAGCCAGAGCATAATGGACAGAAGCTATGCCGTCATCTGCATGACGGAAAAACAGAAACAGATTCTGGAAGGGTGTGCAAAAGTGTACTCGGTAAAGGATCTTTGCGGTTTCGATGTGCCAGACCCGTACGGTCAGAGCATAGATGTTTACCGCGCCACGCGCGACATTATCTCTCGCGCGTGCGACATAATCATACAAAAAATTATTCTCGCCGAAGACGGCGGAAACAAATAAAAAGGAGAACTCTTTTATATGAAAATCGCGCTTGCTTGTGACCACGGCGGCCTCAACCTCAAAAATGAAGTAATAAAATATCTCGAAAGCCACGGCTACGAATACAAAGATTTCGGCACATACACAACCGACAGCTGCGACTACCCCGACTATGCTCTTCCCGCGGCAGAGGCTGTTGCAAACGGAGAATTTGACAGAGGAATTGTAATCTGCTCCACGGGCATAGGCGTTTCCATTGTCGCAAACAAGGTGCCCGGAATACGCTGCGCGCACTGCCACGACACATACTGCGCAGAATTCACGCGACTTCACAACGACGCCAACGTACTTGCCATGGGCGAAAAGGTTGTCGGCCCCGGCTACGCGCTCAAAATAGTTGAAAAGTTCCTCACCACGCAGTTCGAGGGCGGACGCCACCAGAGAAGGGTTGACAAAATAACCGCAATAGAAAAGAAATACTGCAAGTAAGTTTTTATACAGCGCGGCCTTCGCCGTGCTGCATTTTTTTAATACGGGGAAACGCTATGGAAAATAAATTTTCTGCAATACTGCTCAGCCAGGAAAACACGGACATTCAGGCGGACGAAAACAGATTCCGCCAGGCAGTGCTTTCTGAATTTTCAAACGGGGAACAGATCCTTAAGGAGGCTGCTCGTCAGGGTTTCACCGTTGAACGGTTCAGGAAGGACGGCGAACGCGGACTTGTTCTGCCTTTTATACCTGTGCGCACGGCAAAAAATTTTTCCATAAAAAAACATACCTCAGTTCAACGTCCTTACACTCACTCACACGACTTTTACGAACTGATTTACGTGCACCGCGGAGAGTGCGTGCAGATTTGCAAAAGGAAAAATATTGTATCCTCACAGGGCGATTTATGCATAATAAGCCCTGAAACCGTCCACTCAATGGAGCGGTGCAGCGAGGGAGACGTGATTTTAAAGGCAGTAGTTCCGCGTAAATTGTATAATTTATGTTCAGATGGAATATTGTCGGCATTTGAAGGCATAAAAACATTCCGCACAAAAGGTAGGGTTGAATATTTGATTGCAAAACTTGTCGGGGAAGAACTTTTTTGCGGCAGACTGCATGAAAAAGTTGTTCAGAGTTACCTTACTCTGCTTTTTGCCGAACTTCAACGCGCATCAGAAAAAGAAAAAAGTGCAATTGAAATAAAGGCAAAGGAATACGTAAGGGAAAACATTAAAAACGCCACATTGCAAAGTTTTGCGCAAAAACTAGGTTACAGCTCAAATTACCTGAGCAGACTGATAAAGGAAAAGACGGGAGACAATTTTCGTCAGATACTCATACGAACGCGAATGGAGTTTTCTTTGAAACTGCTTGATGAAACGACTAGGTCTGTTGAAGATATCGCCGCTGAAACAGGTTATGAAAACGCCTCGGGCTTTTATAAACAATTTTTTCTTTTTTACGGAATGACGCCTATGCAATACCGCAACACTTTGCAATAAGGTAAAGCCAGGATATAAACCTCAACAAAAAGGATATAGCATAAAGGCGCACCCTGCGCTAAAATAAATAAAAAAGTGCGGGAGCAGTATATGGATACAGGAAAAATTGATGTGATTCCGATGGACAAAAAACAGGCGAGAGCATTTGCGACTTTCGTAGCGGAAGAACAGTTGAAAAAAAGAGTAGTTAAGACAAGATACCTTGGCGGCGGTTCGTTTGGCAAGGCTGTATCGGTGCAGACGGAGGACGGCGGAAAGACGGTCATTAAATTTTTGTGTGCACACGGAATGATGGAAAAGGAAGTGCACGATTTAAAACTGCTTAAAGAGCACTGTCCCGTTAAAATCCCCGCCGTGTTCTTTTCAAGGAAATGTGATAATAATATTCCCGCCGACTGCTACGGCATGGAGATGATAGAGGGTAAAAGCTGTCTGTTCGCTCTCGGAATGCTTATGACAAGCAAGAGTCGCAGGCTTGACTTTGCCGATAAAATAACAACCACCCTTCACTCAATTCATAAATGCACAAACAGTCGGTTCGGCGACACAATGTCGCCCGACTGCGAGAGCTGGCTTGATTATTACAGACCGTTTGCCGAAAGCGTGCTTGAAAAAGCTGAAACACTTTACGGCAAAGGCAGACTTCCGCAAAAAGTAATAAAGGCAATGCGGGCCGCGTGGGAAAAATTTGACGTAATATTTTCCGAGCAGGTAAAGGAGGCGTGTCTTATACACGGCGACCTCAACGTCGGAAACATTATGGTGGGCAAATCGTATGCCGTTATGGGCATAATAGACCCGCTAAACTGTATGTATGCAGACAGAGAATACGACCTGTTCCAGTTTGACAACCTTACGGGCAAGAGGTTTTTCCTGCGTGAAACATACATCAGAAAATACGGCGCCAGCAGATACTGCATGCAGAAACTTGCCTTCTACGGCCTTTGGAACGAGGTATACTGCTACATCAAATCAGGTATGCTCATAGGCTTAATAATCAATCCGCTCGTAAAAAATATGTACAGACGGCTGAGAGAACTATGATATCGCTGGGTGCGAGAATAGTAAGACTTATCATACGCATGCTGACCTACCGCAGGCGCAAGGAACACAAATCTCTTTCCCGCACGGTAAAATTTAAAAGCGGCAGGTATGTTCCCCCGAAGTCGGTAAGCTGCCGCACAGAATATTTCAACGGAATACGCACGGAAATTTTTACACCGAAAAACGCAGAAAAGTTTGCAGTTATATTCTTTCACGGCGGAGGTCATACCGTCGGAATGAACGATATGTACAGAAAGGTTGCGCAAAGATATGCAAAGTTGTGCAGATGCACGGTGCTTTGCATAGATTATAAGCCTGGTACGGAGCTGAAGTTTCCTTCCGTGCATAATGAGTGTTTCTCTGCCTACCTTGGCATAACAAAAGAACTTAAAATGCCATTTGCTGTGGCAGGGGACAGTTTCGGTGCAAACCTTATGCTGTACTGCACAATAAAGGCAAGGGAAGAAGGCGCAAATATGCCGCAGGCTATCGTGTGCATATCGCCATATGCAGATATGTCGGCCTCGGGACAGTCCTATAAGACCAACTGCCGCAATGACCCGATATATTCCCTTACAAGGCGGCAATCTTTTGAAGAGAATGAAAAGTATATAAGAAGAATTTCGCCATACTGCAACGGCACACCGCTGAAAGACAGTTATCTTTCGCCCGTATACGCAAAGCTGAACGGCCTTTCGGATATGCTTATAATTTATGGCAGTTATGAAACTTCAGCAAGCGACGGCGAAATACTGCAAAAAAATGCAGTCGGCAACGGAGTGAACGTACGGCTTGTTGCCTACGAGGGAATGTGGCACGACTTTGTATATATGACTCCGTTTCTGAAGGAGAGCAGAAGGGCGTGGAGACAGATTTCTGAATTTATTTCAGCACATTTTTGATATGACGGCGGCGCCGACATTATTGTCGGCGCTGCTGTCATTTTTTCAGTTTACGCAGGCAAAGCCGCTCAAATTTGTGAGCCTTCTGCCTTCGTCGGAGAGTATCCAGTCAATAAAATCGTTTACATTTTCCTCGCGCTCGGCACGCGTCATTGCTACTATGTCGGTATACAGCGGATAACTGCGGTCTGCCACAGTATTCTTATCCGCACTTACGCCGTCAATAGCTATCGCGTGCGTATTTTTATATCTGTCATCCATACAGCTCATAAAAGTAAAGCCGAGCGCTCCGCGCGTATTGCGGTATTCAACCTCGCGATAGTCAATGTATATATAAGGAAAAACAAAGTTCAGCTTTTGCTGATACCCCGAAAGCTTCACACCGAGATACTGTTCAAGAACATCCACCCAGGTAGTTCTACTATGCTTGGTATACAGTTCTATTTTTCTGTCTTCACCGCCGACTTCCTTCCAGTTTGTTATTTTCCCGGTACAAATGCCCAAAAGCTGCTCCGTGGTGAGATTTTTAACGGGATTGCTCTTGTGCGTATAAAAGACGAGGGCGTCCCTTGCAACCGTAGTAAAGCTTACGGCATCGTTTTCAAGTTCATCTTTATGGTATCTGACAAATGATGACATTCTGTCAAAATAAATGTCGTAGCTATGAGATTCGTACACCACTCCGGGATTGGAATATTCTGTAAGATAACTGTTGTCACCACCGCCGAAAACCCCTTCGGGATAAGTGGCGGTAACGTAGGCAGATATCAGATTATAATCTGAATATGCTACAAGATGCGGCGCATCGCTTGCGTTAAATTGCAGGGAGGAGGCACCTTCCAGACGGGCAGCCTTAGAGTTTTCGGAGAACGGGTAATAATCTGCCGAACGAATACTTCTGTCGCGGATGGTTATGGCCTGTTCATACACATACACACCGCAGACGGCCATGAAACCTATGACAATGGCAATGCCGACTGACGAGGCGACAACATACGCGCGCCTGCGCAGGCTCTTGGGCAGACACCAGCATATTGTGCCGACCACAATAAAAACAGAAAAACACAAAAGCCCGACGGCGATGCGCACATCTATTATGGCAACCAGATACGCACCGAACACAAGTACAAACAGTGCAATGCAGGCCAGCAGAATTTTTGCAAGTATCAGAAAAATCTGACAAAAGACAGAACTTATCTTCATTTTTTCACCTTTTTTTATTTTATTATAAAGGTAAAGTCCGCAAAAGTCTGCAACAACCGTTTTACATAATGCGCAAATGAGTGTTACATTTTTAAGTCCTATTCTTTTTGAGCGTATTATAGCCTGAAATACTCCCCCAAAACCCGTCGAAAGGCATGAAAAAAGAGAATGCCGAAAAGCATTCTCTTTTTATGGTGCGGATAACAGGAGTTGAACCTGCACGGTCGCCCACAGGAACCTGAAACCTGCGCGTCTGCCAATTCCGCCATATCCGCAAAACATTAAATATTATAATAAACCGTGCGAAACTTGTCAAGCTAATTATATGGTTTTAATTTTAAATTAACGCAGTATTTGCAAAGCGGAGGAGAAGAAGTCCGCCGATAAATTAACTGATGTTTGTTTTTAACTGTTTTTTAAATTTCATAACAAATTTAACTTGTTTTATTTTTTTGCCTTTCTGCACTTGCCTACGGCGTTTCTATTTGATAAAATTTAATCGATAAAAAAATTACGATATAAATTTCTTATATCCGTACAAAATTATCAAGAGGAGATAATCATGGAATTCAAATTCACCTACGACATCTGCGACAGCGTTGAAAAACTTGAAGCGCAGATAAAAAGAGTAAGAGAAGCGCAGAAAATCTTTTCGACCTACACACAGGAGCAGGTAGACAAAATTTTCCTTGCCTGCGCAATCGCAGCAAATAAGGCAAGAATTCCCCTTGCGAAACTCGCCGTTGAAGAAACCGGCATGGGCGTGGTTGAAGATAAGGTTATAAAAAACAACTACGCGGCCGAATACATCTATAATAAATACAAGTTCACAAAGACCTGCGGAGTTATAGAAGAGGATAAGGCTTACGGCTTTAAAAAGATTGCAGAGCCCATCGGCCTCATTTCTGCCGTAATACCAACCACCAACCCCACGTCCACGGCATTATTCAAGACGCTTATCTGCCTTAAAACGCGCAACGGCGTTATAATAAGCCCCCATCCCCGCGCAAAGAAGAGCACGATAGCCGCCGCAAAGGTTGTATACGAAGCGGCAGTAGAGGCAGGCGCACCCGAAGGCATTATCGGCTGGATAGACGTACCCTCGCTTGAAATGACCAATCTCCTCATGACCGAATCTGATACCATTCTCGCAACGGGCGGTCCCGGCATGGTTAAGGCGGCATATTCAAGCGGCAAACCTGCACTCGGCGTAGGCGCGGGCAACACTCCCGCAATCATAGACGAGTCGGCCGACATCCTTCTTGCAGTCAGCTCGATAATTCACTCCAAGACGTTCGACAACGGCATGATATGCGCTTCCGAACAGTCTGTAATAGTTTCCGATAAAATTTACGACAAGGTTAAAAAGGAATTTGCTTACCGCGGCTGCTATTTCCTCAAAGAGGGAGAGATTGACAAGGTAAGAAAGACCATAATAATAAACGGCGCGCTCAACGCAAAGATAGTAGGACAGAGCGCATATAAGATTGCCGAACTTGCAGGCGTAAAGGTTCCCGAAAGCACAAAGGTGCTCATCGGCGAAGTTGAATCTGTGGACATCTCCGAAGAGTTCGCTCACGAAAAGCTTTCGCCCGTGCTTGCAATGTACCGTGCAGCCGACTTCGACGACGCCCTCAATAAGGCTGAGAGACTGATTGCCGACGGCGGTTTCGGTCATACGTCTTCCATATACATCAACGAGCACACAGCAAAAGATAAGCTTGATAAATTCTGCGCAAGAATGAAGACCTGCCGCGTACTTGTAAATACTCCTTCATCGCACGGCGGCATAGGCGACCTTTACAACTTCAAACTTACGCCTTCGCTCACGCTCGGTTGCGGCACGTGGGGCGGCAACTCTGTATCCGAAAACGTCGGCGTAAAACATCTTCTCAACATCAAATCGGTCGCCGAAAGGAGGGAAAATATGCTTTGGTTCAGAGCTCCGCAGAAGGTATACATCAAAAAGGGCTGCCTGCCCGTTGCTCTCGACGAGCTCAAAACCGTAATGGGCAAAAAGAAGGCGTTCATAGTAACCGACAGTTTCCTTTACAAGAGCGGCTTTACCAAGTGCATAACCGACAAGCTTGACGAAATGGGCATAGCTCACGACACGTTCTTCAACGTTGCTCCCGACCCTACGCTCGCCTGCGCACTCGAAGGCGTTGCACAGATGCGCAACTTCGAGCCCGACACGATTATTGCTCTCGGCGGCGGCAGCGCAATGGACGCAGGCAAGATTATGTGGGTGCTTTACGAACATCCCGAAGCAGACTTCCTCGATATGGCAATGCGCTTTATCGATATCCGCAAGAGAGTTTACACCTTCCCCAAGATGGGCGAAAAGGCATACTTTATCGCCATTCCCACCTCGGCAGGTACAGGTTCGGAAGTTACGCCCTTTGCCGTTATCACCGATGAAAAGACGGGCGTTAAATATCCCCTTGCAGACTACGAACTCATGCCCAATATGGCAATTGTCGATACCGATATGCACATGACTGCACCCAAGGGTCTCACCGCTGCATCGGGCATAGACGCCGTAACGCATGCGCTCGAAGCATACGCCTCCGTAATGGCAACCGACTACACCGACGGCCTTGCAATTCAGGCGCTCAAAGTTATATTCAAATATCTTCCCCGCGCATATGAGAACGGTCAGACGGACGTGGAGGCAAGAGAGAAGATGGCCAACGCCGCAACCATGGCAGGTATGGCCTTCGCCAATGCATTCCTCGGCGTATGCCACTCCATGGCGCATAAACTCGGCGCGTTCCATCACCTGCCTCACGGCATAGCCAACGCGCTCATGATAGATGAAGTGTTGCGCTTCAACTCCGCTGAAGCTCCCGCTAAAATGGGTACTTTCAGCCAGTACGACCATCCCAAGACGCTCCGCAGATATGCAGAGATTGCAGAAAGCCTCGGCCTCGGCGGCAAGAACGATAAGGAAAAACTTGAAAACCTTATCAAGGCAATAGACGACCTCAAGGCAAAGATAGGCATCAAAAAGGCCATAAAAGATTACGGCATAGACGAAAAAGATTTCCTTGACAGACTGGACGCAATGACCGAACAGGCATTCGACGACCAGTGCACAGGCGCAAATCCCCGCTACCCGCTGATGAGCGAGATAAAGCAGATGTATCTCAATGCCTACTATGGTAAATAATAAGGAGGAAAAAGATAATGTCAGACGAAAAAATTGTGGTTGAAAGACCCGGAAAAAAGATATTCAGAGAGGGCGACAAGCTCATAAAACTCTTTGACGAAGGCTACTCCAAGGCTGATATCCTCAACGAGGCGCTCAATCAGGCGCGCGTTGAGGAGACCGACCTCAACATACCCAAAATTCAGGCTGTATCCGTTGTGGACGGTTGCTGGTCGATTACTATGGACTTCATAGAGGGACCCACGCTTGAACAGCTGATGAATGAGCACCCCGAAAAGATGGATGAATACCTTGAAATGTTTGTTGACATTCAGCTCAACGTACATTCCAAGCGCGTGCCCCTTCTGAATATGCTCATTGAAAAAATGAACCGCAAGATAAGCGCGGCTGACCTTGACGCAACCACGCGCTATGAACTTCATACCCGTCTCAACGGCATGAAAAAGCACATAAAGCTCTGCCACGGCGACTTCAACCCCAGCAACATAATAATCGCGAAGGACGGAACGCCTTACATAATCGACTGGGCGCACGCCACCCAGGGCAATGCGGCGGCAGACGTTGCGCGCACATATCTGCTCTTCTATATTCAGGGCAAAAAGGAACTTGCAGAAAAGTATCTCAAGCTCTTCTGCAAGAAGGCTGATACCGCAATCCAGTACGTTCAGAAGTGGATACCCATCGTTGCAGCTTCCCGCCTTGTAAAGGCTCCCGAGGACGAAAAGGCCTTCCTTATGCGCTGGATAGACGTTGTTGATTATGAATAATTATGCATAAAAATTAAATTTTTATAAGGCTTGCCCAAAAAGCAAGCCTTATTTTGTTGTTATTGCGATAACAGTGTGCTATAATAGTCAGTATAATGAACGATTACATATGTTTTGCCGCAATTGAATTTACTGACGACCCGAATGTTGCGGGGCATACATACTGGTATGCCTGCGATCTGGAGGGAATTGAACGCGGAGATGAGGTGCTCGCGCCGCTCGGAAGACATAACCGCCTGCAAAAAGGCACTGTAAGGCAGGTGCGTATGTCGAAAGACTATGAAGCGCCGTACCCCGTTTATTTAATAAAATATATAAAAGACATAGTAAAAAAACGTGAGGGAGCAACAATGATGTACAAAATTATTGACAGGCAGGAGCTGAATCCCACAGTAACAATGATGGATATTTATGCGCCGCTTGTTGCCCGCAAGGCAGAACCGGGACAGTTTGTCATTCTGCGCGTGGACGAAGACGGCGAACGAATTCCGCTCACCGTGGCAGGCTATAACAGAAAGGCGGGCACGGTGAAAATAATTTTCCAGATAGTAGGAGCAACCACCGCAAAACTTAATGAAAAAAAAGTCGGCGAGTGTCTTTCCGACTTCTGCGGCCCTCTGGGATGTCCCACCGAAACGGAAGGGCTTAAAAAAGTCTGCATAGTAGGCGGCGGCGTGGGCTGCGCAATAGCTCTGCCAGTTGCACAGAAACTGCACGAGCTCGGCTGCGAAGTACACTCGGTCATAGGGTTCAGAAACAAGGACCTCGTCATTCTGGAACAGCAGTTTGCCGAATGTTCTGATAAACTCACCATAATGACGGACGACGGCAGTTACAAAAACAAGGGTACGGTTACCGTGCCTCTGAAAGCCGCGCTGGAAAGCGGAGAAAAGTACGACAGAATAATCGCAATCGGACCGCTCGTCATGATGAAATTCGTTGTGACAACGGCAAAGCCTTACGGCGTGCCCGTCACCGTGTCAATGAACCCCATAATGATAGACGGCACCGGTATGTGCGGCGGTTGCAGACTGACCGTCGGCGGCAAGACAAAGTTTGCCTGCGTGGACGGCCCCGACTTCGACGGATACGAAGTTGATTTTGACGAGGCGATGGAACGCTCGCGCATGTACTGCGATTTTGAGGCGCACGAGAGAGAGCTGACGTGCAACCTCTTCAAAAAGGAGGTAAAATAAATGGCCATAAAACCTTATAAGCACGAAATGCCCGTGCAGGACGCAAAAGTACGCGCACACAATTTTGAAGAAGTTGCGCTCGGCTACGACGAGGCTACTGCCGTGGCCGAGGCTCAGAGATGTCTTAACTGCAAAAACAAACCGTGCGTAAACGGTTGCCCCGTGAACATCGACATACCTTCTTTCATAACCAAAGTAAAGGAGGGGCAGTTTGAAGAGGCGTATAAAATAATCACAAAGAGCTCTTCTCTGCCCGCTGTATGCGGCAGAGTGTGCCCGCAGGAAACCCAGTGCGAAAGCAAGTGCACTCTCGGCATAAAATTTCAGCCAGTCGGCATAGGCAGGCTTGAACGCTTTGTAGCCGATTATCACAATAAAAATTTCAAAGGCATTCTGTCCGTCCCCGTATCCAACTGTCACAAAGTCGCCGTCATAGGTTCAGGTCCCTCGGGTCTCACCTGCGCGGGCGACCTTGCCAAAAAAGGTTACAGAGTTACCGTGTTCGAAGCTCTTCACCTTGCGGGAGGAGTGCTCGTATACGGCATCCCCGAATTCAGACTGCCCAAAGATATTGTTCAGAAGGAAGTAGAGTCGCTGAAAGCATACGGCGTGGAGATTGATACTAACGTTGTAATCGGCAAGACGATGACCATAGAGGAGCTGTTCGATATGGGTTACGAGGCCGTATTCATAGGCTCCGGGGCGGGGCTGCCCAGATTTATGGGAATACCCGGCGAAAGCCTTAAAGGCGTATACTCGGCAAACGAATTCCTCACGCGAAGCAACCTTATGAAGGCGTACAAAAAAGATTCGCAGACACCCATAATGCACGCCAAAAAGGTCGTGGTTGTCGGCGGAGGCAACGTTGCCATGGATGCTGCGCGCACGGCTCTCAGACTTGGCGCGGAGAGCGTACATATAGTTTACCGCCGTTCCATGGAGGAAATTCCCGCCCGCCGCGAGGAAGTGGAACACGCTCAGGAGGAAGGTATAGTATTCGACATACTGCGCAACCCCGTGGAAATTATCGGCTACCATAACCCCGAAGACAAGCGCGACCCGCTCAACGGATTTGTTGCAGGCATACGCGTAATAAAATGCGAGCTAGGCGAACCCGACGAGCAGGGCAGACGCCGCCCAGTAGAAGTTGCGGGCAGTGAATACGTAATGGAGACGGATTGCGTAATTATGGCAATTGGCACAAGTCCCAATCCGCTGATTAAAAACACAACGGCAGGACTGGACGTAAACCGCCGCGGCGGCATAATCGTTGACGAGCAGACGGGCAGAACCAGTCTGCCCGGAGTGTATGCAGGCGGCGATGCGGTAACGGGCGCAGCAACGGTAATACTTGCAATGGGCGCGGGCAAAACTGCCGCAAAGGCCATTGACGAATATATTTCGGGGAAAAGCACAAAATAACGTCCGTACAGAAAGGAGAACTATATGCAGATACAGCAGGTATTTTCCACGGCAGAAGAAATAGCCGTCTATAAGGACGGAGAGAGCGAAATTTATAAAAGCGGTTCGCAGCAGTTCGAACAGATTTCCGCCAGGTGGGACGCTATGCTGGAAGGCAGTCTTGCAATGCCCGCCTTCGGCGTAAGCCTTGACGAATACACCTCTAAGGCAATGAAAAAGGGAGTATGGTTGGAATTCTGTTTTGCAAGTCAGCAGACGGTGGACGAAATGCCGTTTGAAAAGCTGCTGGTGGAGGTGAAACCCGAATACGGCGGATTCAACGTAAACAGATACAACTGCGGCTCAGGCTATGCAGGCAGGTGCTACTACATCGACCTGCACGGAAAGACAATGGAAGAGATGTACAATTTTCTCGTAAAGTAAGAAAAATAGCTAAAACAACAAAAAACAGCTCCGCGAAATCGTGGAGCTGTTACTTTTACAAAGTACTATGCGTGATATAAAAGCCTTATTTTACGCTGTTTTTATAAGCTTCGATGGCCTTTGAAAGCTGATCAGGGCAGGATGTGCCGTTACGGCACTGAACGCCCTTTAAAATATCGTGAACTTCGTCTATGTTTCTGCCTTCGCAGAGGCGGGCCACACCCTGAGTGTTGCCACGGCAACCGCCCTTGAATTCAACTTTTTTAAGCACATTGTTTTCGTCCACGTCTATGGAAATCATAGTGGAACAGGTGCCGCTGGTCTTGTAATTGAACATAAATCAGTCTGAAAGGTTTTCGTATATTGCAGAATATACGTCGGAAGCCTTTTCCTCCCATTTTTTATAAATTTTGTTGGCCGTCTTTCTGTCGGGAACTACAAATTTCAGCTCCAAAATAGGCTGTACGGGCGCAAGAATTTTAAGATATACGGTGTAGGTACCGTCCTTGTTCTGGTAGTAATCTGAACGACATTCCTGCCTGGTACGATAATGCGAGCTGTTCTTTTTTACGAACTGCGAAATTTCTTCCCGAACGCTTTTTGGTATCTTTATGTAGAAATTGGCAAGCGTTTCGCGGCCGTCTGGCGTAATCGTGTAAAGCGTATCTTCATCCTCGTTGACAACACAGATAAAATTATCGTCCAGGAGCTTATGAATGACGTTGACGCAGTCCATGTAGCCCATCCAGTCGTTGGAGGAAGAGCACATGTCCACGATGGTGCGCTCCGAAATGGCGCTCTCCATCTTGTCAAAGACAAAAAGTATTATCAGTTTGTTTATAGACGTTTCACCTGTATTCAACATAATTATGCAAATTAACCTGATTTCGCGAAAAGTGATATCATTATACATAATTTATAATTTAAAAGCAACTATTTACTCAAAAATAATTTAATTTTAAAAAGTTTGTGGTATAATCAAATCAGTAAAGCAAATTTTTAACGCGGGTGAAGTAAATTATGGACAATACCAAAGCAGAAGTACTCGATTTCATTGAAAAATGCGAACAACTCAGAAAGAGCAAGTTCATCATGGCCACTACGCGCATAAAGGACGTGCTTAAAAGCATTGTCAACAGCGCCGCGCTCTATGAAGTGTTCCATGCCGTAACCAATAATTTTGACTACATTTCGGCCAAGCGCAAGTACCTTGTGACCATGCACGAGGGTCTTCTGAACAAGAGTCGCATGGCTCTTCCCGATTCGCCCGCCGATAAACTTGCATTTATTTTCTGTCTGCTTGTGGAGTTTGACCACGATACCATAAACTTCAACGAATTTCTTCAGCAGTTCTTCCCCGAGGACGGCAGCTATTATTCCAGTTTTCACACCTTCTGCGATAAAGTTATCGTAGATTTTGAACGCACCATTATAGACCTTTTCAGGGATGAGCTGGAGGGCGTAAAGACGGAGGCACAGGCGGACGCAGGGCAAAGGACGGCGTCCAACCCCGCCGTAGCCGAAAAGCTTTCCGCGGTGGCAATGCTCATCGCGCGGGAAAAGAACCTCATCGCCTGCTCGGCAATGACCCAGGGCGACAAGCAGGACGGCATTTCCATGCTTGAAGAGCTTGACAGCGCCATCCGCGAGGGCCGCGCCAACGCAGTCGACGCAATTTTACGCGGTTATGAATATTACTCTGCCTGTCATAATAACTTCTCGCAGCTTATAAATTTATTAAGCGAGGCAATGGAGGGGTAAAAAATGAAACTTGAAGAAAAGACGCTTTCCACACAGACGCTGTTCAGCGGCAAAGTTATAAACCTTGAGCTTTCAAAAGTAGAACTTCCAAACGGAAACGAGGCAAACCGCGAAGTCGTGCGCCACCCGGGCGGCGCCGCTGTGCTGCTTGTAAACGGCGGCAAGATACTTCTGGAACGTCAGTTCCGCTTTCCATATAATAAAGTAATATGGGAGATTCCCGCAGGAAAACTCAACAAGGGCGAAGACCCCGAACACGCCGCGAAAAGAGAACTTGAAGAGGAGACGGGCTACCGCGCAGAAAAACTTGAAAGGCTTGTGGAAGTCTACCCCTCGCCCGGATACACGGACGAAATAATTTATGTATTCAGCGCAGACGCGGCTAAGCTTGAAAAACAACATCTGGACGACGACGAATTTGTCAACGCCGAATTCGTCGACTTAAAAAAATGCATAGAAATGATAGAGAGTGGCGAGATATGCGACGCCAAGACGATAGCCGCCGTAATGAAATACATATACGATAATACGATAAAAAAATTTAAAATGAAAGGGGCTTGCAAGCAAGCCCCTTTTTGATGTATACGTCGGATTAAGCGCAACCGCGCCGCTCAGAACTTAAAATTTTTCAGTTGCAACCGCAGCAATTTCCGCCGTTACCGCAGAAGATGGACGAGAGTGTGCCATTCTTCCACATAGCGTATACGAGAGCGATGAGTACGGGCGTGCAACTGCCGCTGAGTACGGATTCAAGGCCGTTTCCGCTGCAACTTGCGGCTATGAGAAGAAGTATAAGTATCCAAAGGCAGCTGTTAGTGCCGCATCCGCAGTTAGAAAAGAGATTCATATGTTCCTCCTTGATTTTATCGCAAGGCGGTATGTAAAATAGTTTGCCCTGCTGTTATAACTTATACTAAATAATATTTAAGTGACGCAAAAAATGTTACTCTTTGCTTCATTCGCTTGCATTGATGTGGTTGAAATGTTATAATAATTAAACATTATTGCAATATATTCATCTTTCGGAACGGTGGCGGACACCTTTGGGGCCGACCGCTTACGCGTTTTTGTAAGGCGCGCCCGAACAAGATGGTATAAATAATTTTTTTCTGCGGATATTCTGTATGAAATCCGATGGAGGTTTTCTCTATGGAAAAGGTCAAAAAAACCTTTTTTACGGCGAAAAACGTAACGTATATCGCCGTGTTCGCAGCACTTATAATAGTGTTGCAGATGTGCTCCAGTTTCATTAAAATAGGAGCAACCAGTTTCAGTTTCGTACTCGTGCCGATAGTTCTCGGCGGCATGCTTATGGGTCCCGCCGCAGGCAGCGCGCTCGGCGCACTGTTCGGCATAATAGTGCTTATAGCCGCACTTGCAGGCCTTGACCCGTTCACCTTATATCTTCTCGGCGAAAACCCCGTCTTCACGGTAGTTCTCTGCCTGGTAAAAGGTATCGCCGCGGGACTTGTTCCTTCGCTGCTTTATAAACTCATATCGCTTAAAAACAGATATGCGGCGGTATTCGTTGCGGCGGCATCCGCACCCATAGTCAATACAGGCATATTCGTCATAGGCGCGTTTTTCAAAAGCGGCACCATAGGCGACGCCATGACAAGCTTCGGCGTGGACATAACGGGACTTTCGCCTTTCTATATAATTCTTGTGCTCTGCGTAGGCGTGAACTTCTTTGTGGAACTTGCAATAAACATTATATGTTCCCCCGCAATTTACACGGTAAACAGAGTGGTGGAAAAGCAGTTTTCCAAGACAAAAAAGCACAAACATAACGACAATGCGACCGGCATTACCTCGCCGGAAGAGGAAAATTTATGATACTCTGTCTGGACGTAGGCAATACAAACATAAAATACGCCATATTCGACGGCGACAATCTTGCTTTGAGTTTCCGCGTTGCGACCGACCTTAAAAAGACGTCCGATGAATACGGCGCTCAGCTTTTAACCATACTTTCAAATAACGGAGTGGACGCGTCAGCGCTGCACGGCGGAATAATATCTTCCGTAGTTCCGCAGCTTGACTACACCCTTGAAAGAATGCTTGTGACCTACCTCAGCATAAAGCCGCTCTCTCTTGCACCCGGGCTCAAAACGGGACTCAACATAAAGGTAGACAATGCAAGGGAAGTGGGCGCTGACCGCGTGGTAAACAACGTTGCCGGACTTAAAAAATACGGCGCTCCGCTTATCATAATCGATTTCGGCACGGCGACGACTTTCAACGTCCTGGATAAGGACGGAGTGTTCATAGGCGGCGTAATCGCTCCGGGCATAAAGGGTTCGCTAGACAGCCTTGTAAACGGCACCGCAAAACTTCCAAGAGTGGAAATAGAGCGCCCCGCAAGCGTAATAGCCAAAAATACCATAACAAACATGCAGGCCGGCATTGTATTCGGCTTTGCGGGCCTTGTAGGATATATAGTCAAAAAAATAAAGAAAGAACTCAAAGACCCGTCTGTAAAGACGGTCGCAACGGGCGGCTTTTCGGAAGTAATCGCAAAGGAAATAGACTGCATAGATTACGTAGACAAAGTGCTCACGCTCGACGGACTGAAATATCTGTACTATCTCAACAGTACTGAAGTTTAAAGTTTCCGCAAGCCGCGGAAGCGATAAGGACAGGAGGAAAACAAAGTAGTTATGAAAAAAGTCGGAGTTGCCATTCTCGGCCTCGGAGTTGTGGGCGGCGGCACTTACAAAATGCTGACCGAACACAGGGAACTTTATCAGAAGACGCAGGGAATTGACCTTGTTGTGGAAAATGTGCTCGAACGCAACAGAGAGAGGGCGCTCTCCCTCGGCGTACCCGAAAACAAAATTGCCGCTAACATTGCCGAAATCTGCTCCAATCCCGATGTTGACATCGTTGTGGAGGTAATGGGCGGCGTGGAGCCTGCCAAATCGTTCGTGCTTTCCGCACTCAACGCAGGCAAATCGGTAGTGACTTCCAACAAGGAACTCTTCTGCAAATACAGCCACGAACTCGAAAAGGCTGCAAGAAAGAACAATTGCGGACTTTTTTACGAAGCTACGTGCGTGGGCGGCGTACCCGTCATCCGCGCTCTTTTAGATAACCTTCAGGGAAACAACGTGCTCTCGATTATGGGCATAATCAACGGCACGACCAACTATATACTCACCAAAATGACGGACGACGGCGCATCATACGCCGAAGTACTCAAGGAGGCACAGCGTCTCGGCTATGCCGAGGCCAACCCGACCGCCGATGTGGAAGGTTATGACGCAACGTACAAACTTTCCATACTTTCAAGCCTTGCCTTCCATACAAAAATTCCCTATACCAAAATTCACCGCGAGGGCATAACACAGATAACTCCCGCCGACATACAGTACGGCAAACAGCTGGGTTATGTTTTAAAGCTGCTTGCAATAGGCAAAAACAGCGAAGACGGCATAGAAGTGCGCGTTCACCCCACGTATATAAAGAATACGCACCCGCTTGCCAGCGTAAAGGACAGCTATAACGCCGTTTACATCACTGGTGACTGCGTGGAAGACGTAATGCTCTACGGCCGCGGCGCGGGCGCAATGCCCACGGCAAGCGCGGTTGTCGGCGATATAATTTACTGCGCAACGCATCCCTCGTTCAGATATTCCACATTCAAAAATACCGAAGAGGCCGACCCTGCGACAAAGTTTGTTGACAACTTCAAGAGCGCTTACTATATCAGGCTTGACGCACACGATAAGGCAGGCGTGCTTGCAAAGGTTTCTTCAATTTTCTCGCGCCACAACATCTCCGTAGCCCAGATGATTCAGGAGGACGAAGGAGAGACGGAGGGACACGTTCCCCTTGTATTCATAACCCACCAGACCAAGGAAAAGAGCGTTATGAAGGCTGTGGACGACATCAACGCCACGAACGACATTGCCGACGTTGTTTCGGTAATAAGGGTAGTTTCTTAAAAAAAACAGCGACGGCAATCAGCCGTCGCTGTTTTTTATACAAAATTTGCATACGAAAAAAGAGTCCCGACTTCGGGACTCTTTTTTCATGGCGCGGAGATAAGATTAAAATCCGAACATTAAACCTGTCAGGAGAAGTTTCCTCCTGAACAACTTTTCTCTCGCGTGGATTAAATCCTCTTTAGAGACCAGCAACTTCGCTAGCGAGGTATATTGGCTATATTTCTTTAAAAGTTACACAGAGCACTATTTGATATCTGTCGGCTGATTATTTAAAGTTTTTGTCCGCTTTATGTCAAGCAACCAAAGAACGATTGCTACGGCTGTCGTCAAAATGATTCCTAAAATAAGTACCCAATTTATTTTTAATACAAACGACGACAGAATCACATTGACGAAACCATGAAAAAGCATGCACAACGGCAAGCATTCAGACCGCTCATAAATTATGCCAAGGCAAAAGCAAAGAAATATTCCAAGCGTCGCCTGTACCCAAAAGGGCATCGACTGGTTGGGGTGTCCTTCTATAAACCAAAGCGGTAAATGCCATAACGCCCATATTGCGCCGCACGCGAGCGCGGCAAGCGGAAATGAAATTTTCTTTGATAAAACTGGTTGCAAAATGCCGCGCCAACCAAGTTCTTCCTCACCACCGTAAACAAATGTTGAGCCAAGCAAAGTAATAAAAAAGTTCAATGCCGTCATTTGCGGGTTCCATTCCATTGAAGAGAGCCCTACGGTGAGCGTAACGAGGACAACAAATAAAAGAAAAAACCATACCCCGTGTTTTTTATATGAAAACAAAAACTCTTTTAACTGATGTAAATAATCTTTTCTGCCAATGCAGAACAAAACGGCAATAGCAGGACCAAAATTACCGATAATGTAAATTATAGTAGGCAGTATGTCCCCATATGCAAAATCAGTATATGCTACAAGTGCGGCTACGCCCCACCAACAAGCATATGTTATGACAAATGTAATAATTAAATATTTCACAACCGCTTTTTTATTCATATAGCAATTATAGCACACTAAAGAAGTGAAGTCACCTGTATAAATTTATAAATTCAAAACCACCAGTTGAACTGGTGGTTTGCACATACCCTATAAGGGTTTAT
>ERZ1090860.549-NODE-550-length-22187-cov-6.354600_pt1 | contig 22187 bp, 21 predicted proteins | sample MGYA00478483_ERZ1090860 | MGnify/ENA primary metagenome ERZ1090860 (study PRJEB33644, sample SAMEA5815741) | chicken gut metagenome | biome: Chicken; feature: Gastrointestinal Tract; material: Caecum | place: Ireland | collected 2019-01-01 | study: A study of the...
CAGATTATAAGAACTGCCCACTGAAGCACTCCAAAAGGCGGTTCTCTTCACAGATACCTCCCCGTCCGGCTCACAGGATTCTTTTGGATTTCTTCCGGGGTACCGGCCGCCACGATCCGGCCGCCTTCTTCTCCGCCGCCCGGCCCCATATCGATCACATAGTCGGCGTTCCGTATCACATCCAGGTCGTGCTCGATGACGATCACTGTAGCTCCCTGGCCAATCAGCGTCTGAAAGACCTTCAGCAGGGTCTGGACATCCAGGGGATGCAGGCCGATGGTGGGCTCGTCAAAGACAAAGACTGAATCCTCCTGGGTCTTCCCCATTTCACTGGCCAGCTTCAGCCTCTGAGCCTCGCCGCCGGACAGACTCGGCGTTTCCTCCCCCAGCGTCAGATACCCCAGGCCCAGGTCTTCCAGAGTTTTCAGTCTCTGATGGACCGTTTTCAGATCTCTGCAGACATCCAGCGCCTCATGGATATCCATGGACATCAATTCCGGAAGGGTATAGGCCTTCCCCGCTTTGTTCCGGAAGCGGATTTTTTCAGCCTCCCTGGAATATCGGGATCCCCGGCACTCCGGACAGGTGATCTCTACGTCCGGAAGGAACTGGACATCCAGGCTGATCACCCCGGTCCCGTCGCAGACCGGACAGCGCAGCTTCCCGGTGTTGTAGGAAAAGTCTCCCGCCCGGTATCCTCTCTCCCTGGCGTCCGGCGTCCGCGCGAAGATCTTCCGCAGTTCATCGTGGACGTTGGCGTAGGTGCCCACTGTGGAGCGGACATTGATGCCGATGGGCGCCGCGTCGATCAGCTTTACCCGGCTGATTCCCGGCGCCTTAGCCCCCTGTACATGGGCCGGCAGTTTTTTCCCCTGGATCACCGCCTCCAGAGCCGGAACCAGGCTTTCCAGGATCAGCGTAGTCTTTCCGGAACCGGACACCCCGGTCACAGCTGTCAGACGGCCCTTTGGAATCTCTGTCTGAAGGGGTTTTACCGTATGGATGGCTCCGGCGGAAAGACTGATTTTTCCATGGCGGAACATTTCTTCGGCAGAGGCCCGGGAACGGACCTGGAATTTTTTCCCCTCCAGCAAAAAAGGCCCGATCCGGGAAGCGTCATTTTCCGCAAGGGATTTCGGGCTGCCCTCCGCGATCACCCTTCCTCCGGCAGCGCCTGCTCCCGGTCCCATTTCTATGATCCAGTCTGCCCTGGATAAAATCTGCGCGTCGTGATCCACCAGGACCACGGAATTTCCGTCCTCCACCAGATCCTGCATAACACGGGCCAGACCGGTGATATTGGAGGGGTGGAGACCGATGGAGGGTTCATCCAGCACGTACAGCACTCCGGTGGTCCTGTTCCGGACGGCTCTGGCCAGCTGCATCCGCTGGCGTTCTCCGGTAGAAAGCGTGGAGGAAGCCCGGTCCAGGCTCAGGTAGCCAAGGCCCAGTTCCAGCAGCCGCCCCGCCGCGGAGCAGAAGGACTCGCAGATACTCTCCGCCATAGGCCCCATGTCCCGGGGCAGAGTCTCCGGCACACCTTCCACCCACTTTGTGATCTCCGACAGGGTCATCCGGCAGGCCTCATCCAGTGAAATTCCCCGAAGCCTGGGGCCTCTGGCCTCCGGGGAGAGTCGGGTGCCTCCGCAGTCCGGACAGACCTCCTGCTTCAGGAATTTCTCCACCCGCTTCATTCCTTTTTCATCCTTTACCTTGGCCAGGGCGTTTTCCACGGTATAGACTGCGTTATAATAAGTAAAATCCAGTTCTCCCGCCTGGTTGGTGTTTTTGGAGTGGTAGAGGATATGTTTTTTCTCCGCCGGCCCGCTGTAGACGATCTCCTTCTCCCGCTCTGACAGTTCCCGGAAGGGAACATCCGTGCGGACTCCCATGGCCCGGCAGACATCTGTCATCAGAGACCACATCAGAGAATTCCAGGGCGCTACCGCTCCCTGGTCGATGGTCAGGGAATCATCGGGCACCAGAGAGTCTCTGTCCACTGTCCGCACGATCCCGGTGCCGTTGCAGGTGCGGCAGGCTCCCTGGCTGTTAAAAGCCAGTTCCTCCGCGGACGGAGCATAAAATCCGGCGCCGCACACCGGACAGCAAAGCTCCTGTCCGGCGGCCACCGCCAGGGTAGGCTCCAGGTAATGTCCGTTGGGGCACCGGTGGCTGGCCAGCCTGGAAAACATCAGGCGGAGACTGTTCAGAAGCTCTGTACCGGTTCCGAAGGTGCTCCGGATCCCCGGAATTCCTGGGCGCTGATGCAGTGCCAGCGCCGCCGGCACATACAGCACCTCATCCACCTGGGCTTTGGCCGCCTGGGTCATCCGCCGCCTGGTGTAGGTGGAGAGCGCTTCCAGATACCTTCTGGATCCCTCCGCATACAGAACGCCCAGAGCCAGAGAGGACTTCCCGGAGCCGGACAGGCCCGCGATCCCCACGATCTGGTTCAGAGGCACCTCCACGTCAATATTTTTCAGATTATGGACCCGCGCGCCGCGGATCTTAATAAAATCAATCTTCTTTTTCATATCTTTTTCTGCCGTCCCTGTTAAATCTGCCGCTGTGTTTCTTTTCAATTATAAGAATTTTCCCGGTTTTTTTCAACCCGCCGGTGCTTTTCAAATCTTTCTGAAAAAGGTATAATGAGCAAAAAAAGGAGAACAGCAATGACGAACCAGGAAATCCTCCGGACAGCCCTGCAGCAGTCGTCCTGGGACTGCGGCTGCCGCCCCGATGATTTTTTATCATCAGAAAACAAATCCGTCCTGCGCGGCGAAAACAGAAGAACCCGGGCCGACCTGCCTCTTCCCGTCCCGGGACTCTTGGTCTCCTACGGCAGCAATATCGTGGCTTCGATAAACCCGGAACTCAAAGAAACGATCGAATGGTATATCAGCAAATACCCCGCTGTCCACTGTTTTGAACCGCCGCATACCGCCGCGCTCCAGGAAAAGCTGGAAGGCCTTTCTTACAAGGTCTGCTTCGCGTCAGAATATTTTCTGCCGGATATCCGTCTGGTCACAGAATATTCCTGCAGATACGAAATCAGGCTTTTGACTCCTGAGGAATTTGAATCCTGCTACACAGAGGAGTGGAGCAACGCCCTGTGCAAAAAGAGAAAACACCTGGACATGCTGGCCGCAGGCGCGTTTCTGGACGGCAGGCTCATCGGACTGGCCGGCTGTTCCGCCGACTGTGAAAACATGTACCAGATCGGCGTGGATGTGCTTCCCGCCTATCGGAGGCAGGGCGTTGCCGCCGCCGTCACCAGCCGCCTTGCGTCCAGTATCTTCCGGCTTGGCAAAGTGCCGTTTTACTGCGCCGTATGGTCCAATCTTCCCTCTGTCCGCAACGCCCTCAAATGCGGCTTCCGGCCTGCCTGGACCGAACTGGTCATTAAGGAAGGGGAATTTGTCGATGATCTGAACCGGTGACAGCCTTTCTGCTGCGGAGGATCCAGCCGGAGGCCCAGTCCAGCAGCAGAGAGGAGAGCCTTTCCAGCTCCTCTGCCGGAAGGCTTTCCTTCTCTTTCAGCCGCTGACCGGCCTCCAGAATTTTCCGGTCCTCCGCCTCCAGACGCTTTTGCAGCTTTTCTTTCTGTTTTTCATAAATCCCCGTCTGCAGAAAGCACACCGCCTGAAGGGTAAAGGCAGCGGATTTGTACAGGGATTTGAGAATCTCGGCGCCTTTCTCATGCACCAGATTATGGGCGCACAGATGATAGATATTGCAGGCGCCTATGCGGACCGCCCTTCGGATCTCCTCTCTGTCTATGAGTGTCAGCAGGGGATCCAGGCTGCCCACTGCGGGCTTTGTATCATAATAAAACTGAAACAGGTCGGAGGGCTCCCAGGCCAGCAGTTCTTCTTTTCCCGAGATAAAGCCGCAGACTTTATCTCTCTCCGGAAGAGCGTCCAGCATACTGCTGTATTTCCGCAGATCCTCCGCGCCGACCCGGTCCAGGATCAGCACAGGGTCAATATCGCTGTCCTCCGTGGCTTCTCCCCGCCCATAGCTTCCCTGGAGCCCCAGGAACCAGATCCGCTCCCCGAAGCATTTCTTTGCTGCGTTCTCATAATCTTTCATCCAATTTTCAATCAAAAACATTTTTTAAAATTCCTTCTTTTTCACAATAGAAATGCTGATCCGCAAAGACAGCAGCCACAAAACCAGGGACACCGCCAGAGCGGCCGCGATCAGAAAGCCCATATGGAGCGGCGGAAGGCTGTCCAGGACAGCTGCCAGATCGATCCCCGCCGCTTTCGCTCCTTTCACTGCCAAAACACCGATTAAGACCAGCAGTCCCAGCGCTCCCAGGACAGCGATGCGCCCCCGCTCGCTGCCGAATTTCAGATCAAAGGGAAGCACCAGCGCCGGCAGAAGCAGTACAAGGGGCAGGAACATCAGGGAAGAAAGCAGCAGCTCCATCGGCTGCGCCGCCTGTTTGTAAACATTCACGCCCAGGACAAACAGGGTGGCAGCCGCCCAGGCCCCGCCTCCCATAAGAAGGCCGAAGCAGTATTTTTCCGCGGTATATCCGGCGCGGCTGATGGGAAGGCTGAAGAGAAAGGCGTTTCCATTGTCCAGTTCATCATAGCTGATGGAACTTAAACTGAACATGGAGGAGACCAGGGAGAGAAAGCCTATCGGAAACATGGTCTCCTCTGTAAACAGAGCCATCCCGGCCGCAACCGCGATCAGCACCGCGAAAAACGTTTTCTGCCCTTTGAACAGCCGGAAATCCTTAATCAATAATCCCTTCATATCTGTGTCCCCCCTGCCATCATTGTGATCACCTCGTCAATGCTGCCTTTTTCCACAACAATATCCGGATAATTTTCCAGGTAAAACTGTTTCTGGTCTGTGAGGCAGCTGTATCCGTAGCTTTCCTTTTTGACCCGCAGCAGAAACTGCCGGTCCAGCCTTCCATACTGTTCCGGACTCAGCTTCAGCACGGCATAGCTGCCAAGCAGAACGTCTGTCTCCTCGTGGAGGATGATCTTTCCGCCGTCGATCAGATAGAGATCGTCGCAGATATTTTCCAGGTCGCTGGAAATATGAGAGCTGATCAGGATCGCCCTCTCTTCCCCCTGGTCCATGTAGTCCTTCAGAAGTCCCAGCAGTTCGTCCCTGGCCATAACGTCCAGTCCCGCCGTGGGCTCATCCAGGATCAGCAGCTTCGCATTGTGGGAAATTGCCGCCAGCACCTTCAGCTTGGCCTTCATGCCGGTGGAAAATTCTTTGATTTTTTTATCCGGCGGAAGCTGAAACTTCCGGGCCTGTTCCTCAAAAAACCGCCGGTCAAATTTTTTGTACAGGCTGTTCAGAATGGGGATCACGTCCCGGATCGTCAGATAGCCGCTGAATCCGGAATCCGCCAGCACTACCCCCAGATCTTCCCGGTCTCTGGCCGAAAAGCTTTTGTCATCTTTTCCGAGGATCGTAATTTCTCCGCCGTCCCGGGAGATCAGTCCCAGGACTGCCTTAAAGGTCGTACTCTTTCCGGCTCCGTTCTGCCCTACCAGGCCTGTGACGCAGCCGGGCTTTACCTCCAGAGAACAGTCCAGGCAGAAATTCTGGTACTGTTTTTGTAAATGATGGATTTTTAACATCTGTCAGCCCTCCAGAATCAATTCAAACAGACTTTTGATTTCCTCATCACTGATCCCGTACCGCCGTCCCTTCTGGATTGCCTGCTCCAGATCGGCCTCCAGCTCTTTCTTCTGCTCTTCCAGCAGAAGCTCCTGGTTGGCCGCCGCCACATATGTGCCCTTTCCGTGGACAGTAACGGTAAACCCTTCACTCTCCAGGCTGTCGTACGCTTTTTTGACTGTCAGGGCGCTGATCTTCAGCTCCTTGGACAGTGCGCGGACCGACGGCAGAACATCGTTTTCCTTCAGTTCCCCTGTACGGATCAGAGCCTTGATCTGGTCAACGATCTGCTCATAGATGGGAACCATGATGGAATTGTTTATGATGATTTTCATTCGTTTCATTTCCTCCCTAGGTTATAAACAGTATATAACAGTATCGAACTGTTGTCAAGTGTTATATACTGTTTATTCGGAATCTTCTGATGTCCCAACACTTTCAGCCCTTTTCTCTTTGTTCCCTTCGGCAGATATCTGCCGGAACGTGAAAATCCGCTTTGACCTCCCGGCCAAAGCGGATCCTGTTTTTTGCGGATATGCCTTTTGTCCCTTTAATTTCCTGCCCGGGAAAACTTTTCCGGAATACGATTCCCTTTTGCTCCTTCATGGGTTAAAATAAAGGCAGAATTTTTACAGAAAAGGAGAATACCCATGCAGCTGCTTTTTAAACAACGCTTTTTTTCCTGGTTTGACAGCTATGATATCTACGATGAATCCGGAAATACCGTCTACACAGTAAAAGGCCAGCTATCCTGGGGGCACTGCCTGAAGATCTTCAATGCGTTCGGCGAAGAAATCGGCATGGTCAAGGAGCGGGTGCTGACCTTCCTGCCTAAATTTGAACTCTACCTGGGCGGACAATATATGGGCTGCATCAGCAAAGAACTGTCTTTTTTCCGGCCCAGGTACAACATTGACTGCAACGGCTGGCACATAGAAGGGAATTTTTTAGAGTGGGATTACCGCATTCTGGACCCCTCCGGTTCAGTGATCGCCGTTATCTCCAAACAGCTTTTCCGCTGGACGGACACCTATGTGATCGATGTCCTCCGGCCGGAGGACGCCCTCTGCGCCCTGATGCTGGTGCTGGCCATCGATGCTGAAAAATGCTCTGAAAACTGAGGTTCCTTTTTGCAAAAAAAGGAATCCCCGGCCTCAGGCGCCGCGTCCTTTTCTCTTCCGGACATGGAGGATCATGCCCACTGCCAGGCCGGCCAGAGCCGGGCAGACCCAGCCGAATCCCTGCTCGATCAGGGGAAGGCAGCGGCTTACCCCTTCCAGGAACCAGTCCAGATGCAGAAATGCCCGGGTCCCTTCAGGAAGGGTCCGCAGCAGATCCAGCACGGCCGCCGCTGCCGTAAACCCGATGGTAAAGCGCAGGACTGTCCGGTCATTTCCGTAGAGTTTTCCGGCCAGGGTCAGCAGGATCAGCACGATCGCCAGAGGATACAGGAACATGAGCACCGGCATGGAGTAGGCTATGATGGCCTCAAGCCCCAGGTTTGCGATCAGGAAGGAGATCCCGCAGAAAGCCGCTGCCCAGAACCGGTAGGAAGGCCCTTTGGGAAAAATCCGCACAAACGTTTCCCCGCAGCTGGTGATCAGTCCCACCGCCGTCTTCAGGCAGGCCACTGTCACCGTCCCCGCCAGGATCAGAGCTCCGGCCTTTCCGAAATAGTGTTCCGCGATCAGCGCCAGGGCCTCTCCCCCGTTGCCGGAAGCATCCATCATACCTCTGCTCTGAGCGCCGATGACCGTCACCAGCACATAAATCAGCGCCATGAGCACAGAGCTGAAGATCCCGGCCCGGACCGTCTGCTTTGCCACTTCCCCGGGCTCTTTTACACCCAGGTTCCGGATGACCCGGACTACAATGATGCCGAAAGCCAGGCCGGCCAGGGCGTCCATGGTATTATAGCCTTCCAGGAAGCCGGTGGTAAAAGCCGAGGAGGCGTAAGCCCCGGAGGGCTGGATCTCCATGGGATTTCCCATGGGGGTGATCAGCGCCCGGATCACCAGAATTCCCAGCAGGCAGAGAAACAGCGGATTCAGCACTTTCCCGATCCAGGTCAGGATCTCCCCCGGCCGCAGGGAGAAAAACAGCACCGCGCCGAAGAACACCAGAGAAAACAAGGCCAGAGCCAGCGTCTGGTCCGCCCCCGGCAGCATTCTCTCAATCCCCACAGTGTAGGACACTGTGGCGCAGCGGGGAATCGCAAAAAAGGGGCCGATGGTCAGATACAAAACCAGTGTAAAAAACAGTCCGTACTTTTTTCCCACACCGCCGGACAGTTCCAGAAGCCCCTCCTTCCGGCTGATGCCAAGAGCCGCCACTCCGAGCAGGGGCAGTCCGACGCCTGTAATGAGAAAACCCGCGGCGGCCAGCCACATATGGCTGCCGGAAAGCTGTCCCATGTAAGCCGGAAAAATCAGATTTCCCGCTCCGAAAAACATACCGAACAGTGTGCTGGCTACAAATAACGTTTCTTTCCATGTGAGTTTTTTCATCGTCTCATTCCATCTCCAGCTTCTTTCTCCTGAGATCCAAAAGAACCGCCGTTCCGGTCTCCGGATCCGATTCGGCCCGGATCGTATGTCCCAGATTCTCACAGATCCGCCGGCACAGATACAGTCCCAGGCCGCTGGCCTTTTTATCCTTTCTGCCGTTATATCCCGTATATCCTTTTTCAAAAATCCGCGGCAGATCTTCCGGGGCGATGCCGATGCCCGTATCGCGGATGACCAGAATTCCCGGCTCTTCCATGGCGATTGTAACGCTTCCGCCCTTTTTCGTATATTTCAGCGCGTTGGAGATCACCTGCTCTGCCACAAACAGCAGCCATTTTTCATCTGTCAGCACCTGAAAATCCACCGGCTCATACCGAAGCCGGATCTTCCTGCGGATAAACTGAGAAGAAAACCGGCGGACCGCCTGGCGGAGGATTTCATCCAGATCGTACAGCTGCAGCACATAGTCCGTGGAATCCCCGTCCAGCCTCAGCACGGCCAGGGCCATCTCCACGTACTGCTCGATCCGCAGAACCTCCTCCTGGATCTCGCGGCTTAATTCCGAATCCTCCCCGGAAAGCTTCAGGCGCATGGCCGCGATGGGCGTCTTGATCTGATGGGCCCAGACCGTATAATAATCCGACAGATCCGTGTATCTGTCCTCCATGCGGTTTTCCAGATCCCTTCTGCTCTCCTGGAGCTTCCGGATGATTTCCTGATACGCTTCCTCCATCCTTCCCTCCGGCTCCGGAAATTCCGGGTCGGGATCCGGATGTTCGGCTGCCAGCCAAAGGATCCTAAGCTTTCTTTTATATTTCAGAAATCCCCACGCGAAAACCAGGGCCCCTATGGTCCCCGTCAGGGCCGCCCCGTATCCCGCCGCTCCCAGAGGGAGATGGTAGAGGGCGGACAGAATGGCAAAAGCAGCACAGAATGCCGCCCACAGCAGAGCGGTGCCTCTGTGCTGTTTGATATACGCGGCTAAAATACCCATAAATTCCTCCGCTATTCGATCAGATATCCCATGCCTACCTTGGTGGTGATAAATCCCGTCAGCCCTGCCGCGTCCAGTTTCTTTCGCAGCCGGTTCACATTGACGCTCAGGGTGTTTTCATCCACATAGCTGTCCGTCTCCCAGAGCCGCTCCATCAGCCGTTCCCGGCTGACTACCTTTCCCTTGCTCTCCAGCAGAGTCCGCAGGATCCGGTACTCATTCTTCGTCAGCTCCACCGTGCTGTCCCGGTACCGCAGCGTGGCATCCCCGGTATTTAAAACCGCCCCGTTGTGTTCCAGGGTTTCCGTCCCGGCTCCGTAGTCGTAGGTCCGGCGCAGCAGAGCCTGGATCTTGGCGGTGAGGATCCCCATGTCAAAGGGTTTCGCCACAAAATCGTCTCCGCCCTGGTTGACCGCCATGATCACGTTCATATTGTCCGAGGCTGAGGAGAGAAAGATCACCGGCACCCGGGAGATCTTCCGGATCTCCCCGCACCAGTAATAGCCGTTGTAGAAGGGCAGCATAATATCCAGCACCACCAGATGGGGGCTGAAGGCGGCGAATTCTTCCGCCACCCTGCGGAAATCCTCCGCGCACCGGGTCTCAAAGCCCCAGGCCTCCAGCTGCTTCCTGATCTCGCCGGCAATGCCGGGATCATCTTCCACGATAAAAATCCGGTACTGTTTACCGCTCATTGTTGATCATATACAGCAGGGCGTTGACGATGCAGGCCGCGATATTGCTGCCGCCTTTTCTCCCCCTGGCTACAATGCAGGGCACATCCGTGCTCATGATCAGTTCCTTGGACTGGACCACATTGACAAAGCCCACCGGAGCGCCGATGATCAGCCGCGGCCGGAAGCCGTCCTGGATCAGCTCATAGAGGCGCACCAGGGCTGTGGGTGCGTTGCCCACGGCAAAGATCAGATCCGTGTCCATCTTGGCCGCTTTTCCCATGCTTACGGAGGCTCTGGTGACTCCCAGCTCCTTGGCCTTTTCCGCCACATCCTCATCGGACATAAAGCAGTAAACCTCGCCGCCGTACCGGGCCAGGGCCTTCTTGTTGATGCCTGCCTTCGCCATCTGCGTATCCGTCACGATGCAGGCGCCGCTTTTGATGGCTTCCAGAGCTTTCTCCACCGCTCCTTCGGAGAAGTAGAGGCTGTCGGCGTAGTCGAAATCCGCGCTGGTATGGATGCAGCGCTTAACGATCAGTTCCGTGCCCGGAGCCAGCTTCTTATCTCCCAGCTCCTCGGTGATGATCTCAAAGCTTCGTTTCTCAATATCCATGGGTTTTACATTTTCCAGTTCTACGTGTTTCATGTCTCATACCCCCTGCTCTAAAATGGCGTATATCTGTTTCATGTCCATGTGCTCTCTCAGAGCGGCCGCCAGAATATCATACTGGCTCTCCTTAAAGGTCTGGTAATCCACCGCGGTCATCTTTGAGGTATCGATCCCCTTTACCTGTCCCAGAGCCTCCACGATTTTTTCCGCCACCTGCTCTTTATCAAAAATACTGTGGACATAGGAGCCGTACACATTTCCCGCCTGATTTCCATCCTGTTTTGCCTCCGGCGAAGCCTGGTTGGTATCCCGGACCTCTGTCAGCGGAAAAGCCCCCTCCGAGGCGGTGCTGACTCCCATATGGATCTCGTATCCCTCCAGGGCCGTTCCGGACAGACCGGCCAGAACGCCGCCTACCTGCCCGAAGGAGCCCTCCACCCGGGTCCTGGTCTTACTGCCGGCGAAAACAGTGTCCATGGGAAGCAGGCCCATGCCCTTGATGCTGCCGCCGCTCTCCACGCCCATGGGATCGCTTAAGGTATTGCCCAGCATCTGGTAGCCGCCGCAGACGCCGAAGATCACTTTTCCGGCGGAAGCCGCCTTGAGGATCTCCGCCTCCAGGCCATTCTGGCGCATCCACAGCAGATCCTCCATGGTGTTCTTCGTGCCCGGCAGGATGATCATGTCCGGATTTTTCAGTTCGGACACTCTCTGCACATACCGGAGAGATACGCCGGGCATGCTCTCAAAGGGATTAAAATCGGTGAAATTGGAAATCCTCGGCAGACGGATCACCGCGATGTCGATGAGGCCCGCCTCCCGGTTTCCGCTGAACCGCTCCGTCAGGCTGTCCTCGTCCTCCACCTCGATGCTGAGATAGGGGGCTACGCCCACCACGGGGATCCCGGCCCGCTCTTCCAGCATCTTCACACCGGGATCCAGGATCGTCTTGTCCCCCCGGAATTTATTGATGACCAGGCCCTTGACCATGGCCCTCTCATCGGGCTCCAGAAGCTCCACCGTGCCGATGAGCTGGGCGAACACGCCGCCCCGGTCAATATCTCCCACCAGCAGCACCGGCGCCCCGGCGATCTTTGCCATGCCCATGTTTACAAAGGCGTCGTCATCCTTGAGATTGATCTCCGCCGGGCTTCCGGCTCCCTCGATGACCACAATATCGTTTTCCGCCGCCAGGGTTTCATAAGCTTTCTTTACCGCGGGGATCAGATTTTTCTTGTAGGCGAAATAGGCTCTGGCGTCCATATTTCCCAGCACCTCTCCGTTTACGATCACCTGGGAGCCCGTATCGTTGGTGGGCTTCAGCAGGATCGGGTTCATCAGCACGGAAGGCGCGATCCCGGCAGCCTCCGCCTGCATCACCTGAGCCCTTCCCATCTCCAGCCCCTCCCGGGTGATAAAGGAATTCAGGGCCATATTCTGAGCTTTAAAGGGCGCAACCCGGTAGCCGTCCTGCCGGAAGATCCGGCAGAGTCCCGCGGCCAGCAGGCTTTTGCCCGCGTTGGACATGGTTCCCTGTACCATAATCGCTTTTGCCATCTGTCTTTCCTCCTGTTTCATCCCAAAGCTTCCAGAAGCTTCAGGTTTTCCTCATGGGTTTTCACGGCGGCCCGGTAATATCCCTCCGCCAGACCCCGGTAATTTCCGCAGTTGCGGATCATCACTCCCTTTTTCAGGGTTTTCTCCGCCAGGCCTTCCGGTCCGCGGAAAAACAGGTAGTTGGCCTTAGAATCGTAAACCCGAAATCCCAGGGCGGCAAGTTCCTTTCTCAGAAACTCCCTCTCCCTTTTCACGATCTTCCTGGCCTCCTCCACGTAGGTTTCTTCCTTTAAAGCCGCCACGCCGGCGGCCTGGGCGGGGATGGACACATTCCAGGGCTGCACGCAGTCCCGCATGGCTTCCAGCAGATCCAGGTCCGAACAAATGCCGTAACCCAGCCGGATGCCGGCCATGGCGTACCGTTTCGTAAAAGCCTTCAGAAGAAACAGCCCCCGGCACTTCGCCAGCTGTCCCTTGGCCGTGTACCGCTCCGGCTCGTCAATGAAATCCTGAAAACACTCATCGATGGCCAGAAAGATTCCCGTCTCCCGGCATCTGTCCAGGATCTTCCCCATCAGGGAAGGCTCTATGAGGGTACCCGTGGGATTATTGGGATTGCAGAGCATCAGAAAACCGGTTTCCGGCGTGATCTGCTCCAGGATCCTCTCCGTCACCCGGAAGCCGTCCTCCTCCCGCAGGACGAAATAGGAAATCTCTGTTCCCGCCAGACGCAGGGCCTGCTCGTACTCCGCAAAGGTGGGGGCCGGAAGCAGGGCGTGTCCGGGCCGCAGAGCCAGAGCCAGCATAAAGATCACCTCCGCCGCCCCGTTTCCGCAGACCAGCCATTCCTCCGGCACCTGCTCGTAGCCGGCCAGGCTCTTCCGCAGGGCTTCCATGCGGATATCGGGATAATTGTGTATTTCTCCAAGGCTCTCAGCCGCCGCCCGGATCACGCTCTCCGGCGTGCCCAGCGGATTCATGTTGGCTGAAAAGTCCAGCACGTCTCGATGGCGGTAGACATCCCCGCCGTGTATCGTATCCTTCATACTTTTTTGTCTCCTTGTTCCCTGTCTTCCGGATTGTTTCAGAAAAGCGGCCCCGCTGCCCGAAAAAGAAACAGGCAGAGGATCCTGGCGGCCCCCGCCCCCCCCACCCGCACCCCCCCCCCCGCGGGCATCAGACGGTTGGCCCTGGGAATATCCTCCGCCTCCACCGGACGGATGGGATCTCCCAGCGTGGGCTTTTTGTGAAGCTTTCCGAAATACCAGGCATCCCCGGCCAGCTGGATATCCAGCGCCCCGGCCATAACCGCCTCTGTGTGGGCGGAATTGGGACTGGCATGCTTTTTCCGGTCCCGGCGGTAAATCTTCCAGGCGTTTTTCTGATCCATCCCGCACAGGCCGCTGGCAAAGATCATCAGACAGCCGGCCAGCCTGGCGGGAAGAAAATTCACCACATCGTCCAGCCTGGCGGCAAATGTGCCGAAATACCGGTACCTGTCATTTTTATATCCCACCATGGAGTCCATGGTGTTGATGGACTTATAGAAAAAGCCTCCGGCCGCGCCGCCGATCATCAAAAACAGCAGAGGCGCCACCACTCCGTCGGAAGCATTTTCCGCCACGGTCTCCACCGCGGCCTTGGTTACTCCCTCAAAGCTCAGCTCTTTCGTATCCCGGCCCACGATCATGGAGACCGCATACCGGGATTTTTCGAGATCCCCGGACTTTACCGCGGAAAAAACTCTCATGCTCTCCACCTTCAAAGCCTTTGTGGCCAGAAGCTGATAGCACCAGAAGGTTTCCAGGGCGAATCCCGCAAAGACATTCAGCCCGTACAGAAGGCGCAGCAAAAGCAGCGGCACCGCCGTGCTGATGCCGGTGACAAAGATCACCAGCAACACTCCTGCCGTCCGCTCACCGGCCTTTGTTTTCGGAAACAGGGCCCGCAGAAGCTTTTCAAAAAATGTGATCAGCTTTCCGATGATCCGCACCGGATGGTACAGCCACACCGGATCGCCGAAAACCAGATCCAGCAGAAATCCCAGGATGACTGCCGGCAGAATATAGTCTAGCATGTTCCCTTCCTTTCCCTGCAGGCGGCAAGAAAGGCCAGGGGCAGTTTCGTATTTGCGTAATAATAGAGATGGGGGAATCCGGCAAACAGGTTTCCGCCGCTGTGGATGCACCGCCAGCTTCTGGCGCCGGAGGGCTTCACCGCCAGAAAATCTTCCCCCGGATCCTCCGAGTCAAAATAGTGGAACTCGTGGGAACGGATCTCGCCCACCTGCTGTCCGAAGACCTGTCCCTCCTGAAGGGTGATGTAGCCGAAACGGGTCAGCTTTCCGGTATTCCACGCTTTTCCCTTTATGACTCCCGCCATGGGGTAGGCATTTCCCTCCATATCTGTCATCGTCTCATGGAGATACAGGAATCCGCCGCACTCAGCCATGCAGGGAAGGCCTCCCTCCACCGCCCGGCGGATGGATTCCCGCATGGAAACATTCCCGCTGAGTTCTTTTACATGCAGTTCCGGATAACCCCCGTGGAGCAGCAGCCCGGAAAGTCCCTCCGGCAGCTGTCTGTCATGGAGCGGGGAAAATTCCACCAGCTCTGCCCCCTGCTCTCTCAGGAAGCTTAAATTGTCCTCGTAGAAAAAGCAGAAGGCCTCGTCCCGGGCCAGGCCGATGCGGAGTCCCCGGCCGGCTTCCCCCATTTCCTGCCCTGCCTCCTGGGGAAGTTCCGAAGCGGAAGCGGCGATTTCCAGAATCGCGTCCATATCCAGAGTTTCCTCCAGACGGCCGCTTAAGATTTCCATCTTTTCCTTCAGAGAATCCACTTCCTCCGGCAGCATCAGCCCCAGATGGCGGCTCTCCAGCACACAGTCCTTTAAGACCGGCACGTAACCGGCCACCTTCACCCGCAGCTCCTCCTCGATGACTTTCTTCATCCGGGGATACAGCATGGGAGAAATCCGGTTCAGGATCACTCCTCTGATCAGGGGAACCTGCTGAAAATCCAGAAAGCCCTTGATCAGCGCCAGCAGGGAACGGCTGGAACCGGAGGCGTCCGCCACCAGCAGCACAGGAGTCCCTGTCACCGCCGCCAGGTCGCTGGCCCCTGCCCGGGAGGAGGTCTCGCTGAGCCCGTCATAGTAGCCCATGACGCCCTCCATCACCGCCATCTCGCAGCCCTGTCCGTTTTTCGCCAGCAGCATCCGGGTCGTCTCCCGGTCGGTAAAAAAGGTGTCCAGATTCCGGCTTTTCGTCCCCAGCACCCGGCTGTGAAACATGGGATCGATAAAATCCGGCCCGCACTTAAAAGAGGCGGTCCGGATGCCTCTTTTTTTCAGGATTCCCAGAAGGCCGCAGGTCACCAGGGTCTTGCCGCTGCCGCTTTTGGGCGCGGTGATCAGTACACGGTCAAGCCTCATGCCCTCCACCTCCCGATGCAGAAATAATATAGACAGGATTCTGTCCCATCATCATGTGATAGCGGCCCAGTTCCTTTGCCTTTGCCGCCGTCACGGATACGATGTCTGTCTGTGTAAAATCCAGTTTTTTCAGAACCTCCAGGGCCTCCGCCACTGTCTCCAGGGTAATGGCGTTGATCACCAGGCGGATCTTTGGATTCTTTTCCAGAAGCAGCTTTGCGATCTCCATAAGATTTCCGGAGGAACCGCCGATAAAGGCGTGGGTGGGGGATGGCAGATCTTTCAGCGCCTCCGGAGCCAGACCTTCCACCACCGTCAGATTGTCCGCCCGGAATTTTCTTTTATTCTTTTTCAGAAGCTCCACCGCCGCGGGATTTTTCTCCACCGCCCATACGTGCCCGCAGAGGGCCGTCCGGGCCATCTCCACCGACACGGAGCCGCTTCCGGCCCCTACATCATAGATCAGGGAGTCTTCCTGCAGGCGCAGCTTGCTTAAAGAAACCTCCCGGACTTCTTCTTTTGTCATGGGCACTTTATCCCGCAGAAATTCTTCGTCCGGAATCCCGTGGGACGCGAAATCCTCCGGCTGCGGATTTTCCACCAGCACAGTGCTTAAGGACTGTCCCTCATAATCCAGGAACTGCTCCGGGGTGCCGCTCTTAATCCGCTCGTCCGGATACGTAAAGCGCTCTCCCACATGGACGGTGACCTCCGTCATGCCGTACCAGGTAAGCTTCCGGCACAATTCCCGGACATCCTCCGGTTTCCCCAGCAGCGCGAACACCTTCCGGTTCCGGCTGATGAGTCCGATCAGATTGCTCTCCCGCCCGTGGCAGCTGGTGATCTTTACATCCTCCCAGGACAGCTGCAGCCTGCTGCAGAAGTACACCAGGGAAGAAATCCCCGGGATCAGCCGCGGCTTTCCCGGAAGAACCTCCAAAAGCTTTTTCGCTCCGCTGTAAAAGCCCACATCCCCCGACAGCAGGACAGCCGCCCGGCGGTACCGGGGATGGGTTCTCAGGTACGAGGCGATCTCAAGGGGACGGTACTCCTTCAGCACTGCCTTTCCCTGATGGGGCACGCTCTCCAGCATACGTCCGGCCCCGATCAGAAGATCCGCCGAGACACAGAACTCTCTGGCTTCCCCGGTCATGGTGCAGCCGTTTCCGCCGCCCATGCCGATGCCCACTAAAGCTGTCTCGCAGGCCTCCTCTGCCCTTTTCTCCTCCCCGGGAAATGCCTTCCCGAAGGTCTTCTGCAGATACTCCAGGCACTCCTCCAGGCCGATCCCCTCTTCCTGCAGGGGCCTTCCGATGATGACCAGCCGGCAGCCGGCAGCCTCCGCCGCCGAAACCTTCTCAGGGAAGCCGCCGGCGGCTCCCGTATCCTTTGTCACCAGATACCGGGCATCTGTCTGCCGGAGCATCGCTTCATTGATCTCCCTGGAAAAGGGACCCTGCATACAGATCAGATGCTTGCCCCGGAAGCCAAGTTCTGAGCAGCTCTGCACCACATCGGGAAGCGGCAGCACTCTGGCAAAAATCCGGTTTTCGTAATCCGGGATCCGGCAGAAGACCGGAAGTTCCTTGCTGCCGGTGGTCAGGAAGATATTTCCCTCCGTCCCCGCCAGAAATCCGGCAGCCTCCTCCGGGCTCTCCACATAGACGGCTTCCTCCTCTCCGGTCAGAGTGCTGTCCCGGAGCACCCGAAGATACCTGCGGCCCGTCTTTTCACAGGCCCTGCGGATATTTTCCGTCACCGCCGCGGCATAGGGATGCGTCGCGTCAATGACCAGGGCGTCCTCCCCGGCAAAGAAGGCCTCCATCTCCTGCTCGTCCATCCGCTTTCCGGAAACCGTCAGACTGCCGCCCCCGTGCAGAAGGCTCTGGCCGTACTCGGTAGCCGCCGATGCAAAGGCCGGGATCTTCCGTTCTTTCAGATATTCCGCTATTTTTCTTCCCTCTGCCGTTCCGGCAAAAAGCAAAACCTTATACATCCCTGTAACCTCTGGGAGTCACCATCTTTCCGCCGATCTCTTTTGTCTGGGAATTGCCCACGAATACGGTGGTAAACATATCCACCTTTGTATTTCTCAGTTCCTGCAGGGTCATGACACGGCAGGTCTCTCCCTCTCTTCCGATATTGGCCACGATGCCGCAGACAGTATCCCCCGATTTGTACCGCATCATCAGATCGCAGGCCTTCTCCAGGTAATCCCGGCGCTTTTTGCTGGACGGGTTGTACAGGCAGACCACAAAATCCGCCTCCGCCGCCGCCAGCAGCCGTTTCTCGATTTTTTCCCAGGGAGTTAACAGGTCGCTTAAGCTGATCAGACAGAAATCGTGGATCAGCGGCGCCCCCAGCACCGCGGCTCCGCCGGTGGCCGCCGTCACTCCCGGAAGGATTACAAGTTCCACTTCCGGATATTTTTCTCCCACCTCGTACATCAGGCCGGCCATCCCGTAGACGCCTGCGTCTCCGCTGCAGATCATGGAGACCACATGTCCCTTGCGCGCCTCCTCAAAAGCCAGGACGCAGCGGTCCACCTCTTTGGTCATGGGGGTGGTCAGAAATCTTTTCTCCGCGAAATGGTCCTTCACCAGATCTACGTACACCGTGTATCCGATGATGGTATCGCTGTCTCTCAGGGCCTCCGCCGCCTCGATGGTCATTTTCTCATAGGCCCCGGGGCCAATTCCTACTACGTATATCTTATTCAAAATTCCACACTCCTGTTTTCCAGGGCAACCGCGCAGGTCACGCCGTCGCCGCTTACTTTTTTAATGATCAGCGCCCCGTTCCCGCAGAGAACGGCGCTGCGCTCGCACACATTGTCCACGCCGGTCACATCCGACACAAAGCCGGAGGAAGTAAAGTTCCCGGGCACGGCTCTGAGTTCCTCCGCCGTGTACGTGTGCAGGGGAAGCTCCCGCTGCCGGCAGAATTCCAAAAGCCCCGGCTCGTCCTTTTTCAGGTCGATGGTGGCCGCCTGCAGGAGCGCCTCCGGATAGAGGCTGTAGCTGCGCAGAGTGTCGTCCACCAGGCGCCCGATCTGACGGGCCGTGACGCCCCTGCGGCACCCGATGCCGATGGTCAGGCACCGGGGGATCAGCCACAGCGTATGGTCAAAATACGCTCTCTGATAGGAAGGGCTGATGTAAATGCCGAGAGAAGTCTCTCCCGCGCTTCTCTCCTGATCGTGGTCTCTGTAAAATTCCGCGCTCCACACCAGGCCCTCCGGCAGATCTCCCTTCACCGGAAAATGCGTATAAAATCCCACCTGTTCTCCGGCCAGCAGGGCGGCGGACACTTCCTTGGCGTAAGTCATATTGGAAATCACCATATGATTTTTCCTGGCGTAGACATCCACGGCAAATTTCTGATTTACGTCCGTGGCCGTGGTCAGCACCGCCCGGCATCCCAGCTTCTGCTCCAGATACACTGCCAGCTCATTGGCGCCGCCGATATGCCCGGACAGCAGAGGGATGCAGAACTTTCCCTTCTCGTCCAGCACCAGCACCGCCGGATCCATGCGCTTGTCTTTTACATAAGGAGCGATGGTCCGCACCGCGATCCCCGCCGCCCCCACAAAAATCAGGCCGTCGCTGTCCAGAAACCGTTTTCCTGCCCAGCCCTGCAGCCCTTCCGTTACCGGAAGAAAGTCCGGGTGCCCTTTCTGATCCAGCTTTTTCCCCTTAAAATACCAGGTCACTTCCGGCTTCTCCCGGGAAAGAGTCCCGAGGACTTCCCGGATTTTTTCCGAAAGTTCCATCCCCGCATTGGTAAAACAAATCCCCGCAATTTTCATTTTGACACCCCTTGCCTGTCCGTCTTATTTCGTGCCCTGCCGGAACTCCGTGGTGAATTCCGGATCATACAGCTTGGAACGGTCGTAGTGGCTGTGCGTCACTGCGTCCCCGATGATCATCAGGGCGGTCTTGGTAATCTTTTCTCTTCTGGCCGTCTCCGCCAGTGTTCCCACTGTGCAGACAAAAGCCTTTTCATCCTCCCAGGTAGCCTTATATACGATGGCTGCCGGCGTGTCCGCCTCGTAGCCTCCCTCTATCAGACGGCGGCTCAGCTCCTCCAGCATTCCGGTGCTTAAGAATACCACCATTGTAGCGTGATGGGCCGCGAAGGACTCAATACTCTCCTTTTCCGGCACCGGCGTCCTGCCGGCCATCCGGGTGATGATCACGCTCTGGGACACCTCCGGAAGCGTGTACTCCAGATTCAGAGCCGCGGCCGCGCCGCAGAATGAGCTGACGCCGGGGCAGTAATCGTAAGCGATCCCCTTTTCATCCAGCACGTCCATCTGCTCCCGGATCGCTCCGTAGAGACAGGGATCTCCCGTGTGCAGACGCACCGTCGTCAGGCCGTCCTTCTCCGCCTGTTCCATTACCTCCAGGACTTCTTCCAGAGTCATCTTTGCCGAGTTATAGACCCGGCAGCCTTCCTTTTTATATTCCAGCAGCTGGGGGTTTACCAGGGAGCCGGCGTAGATGATCACATCCGCCTCCTCCAGGAATTTTTTTCCCCGCAGGGTGATCAGATCCGGGGCTCCGGCCCCTGCTCCTACAAAATGTATCATGGCTTCTCCTTTACGATAATTAAAGAATAATATCCGGCGTCCTCCGGAATCTCCTCCGCGGAGCGGAAAATCCGTTCCTCCGGCATGCCGCAGTTCTCGATCATGGCGGCCGGAAGTCCCTGTTCTTTCAGGATCCGCTTTACATCCGCCATCTTTTTCCCCGCCTTCATCAGCACCTTGGTGCCGGGAAGCTTTAAAGCGTCCTCGATCTGGTAGGAGGCCGGGATCACATGAAGAGGCTCCGCCTTCTCCACCAGGCCCGTATTCAGCCGGGCCGCCACCGCGCAGAAGGAAGTGATGCCGCTTACGATCTCCGTCTCATAGCCTGCGGCCGCCACCCGCTTGTGCACATACAGATAGGTGGAATACACCGTGGGATCCCCCAGGGTGGGAAAGGCCACGTCAAGCCCCTGATCCAGACAGCGCATCACTGCCGCCGCCCCCGCGTCGTGGGAGGCCGAAAGCTTTTCGGGATCCTTGGTCATGGGCATGTCCACAGCCAGCAGCTGCTTGTCCGCGATCTCCGGATACGCCCCCTCCACAATTTTATATGCTACGGTTTCCCGGGGTTCTTTTCCCGGCAGGGCCACCACCTGGCTCTCCCGGATGACCCGCAGAGCCTTCAGAGTCAGAAGCTCCGGATCTCCGGGGCCGATGCCCACTCCGTAAAGTTTTCCTTTCATATATGTATCCTCTCTTTTTGTCTGTTGATCTTCCGGATCAGTTCCGGGACATTTTCCGTCTCCCCCAGTTTTCCCCGTACAGATGAAAACAGGATCACTCCCGTCTCCAGGCTGCCCCGGGTATGCTGATCCAGATAAAACTGCGCCCGGGCGCAGATTTCTCTCATGGTGCGGCCGTAAAGGCCGTCTTTCTCCCCGGCCAGAAGGTCCAGGGCCTCCTCCGTAGTCCCTGTCTCCAGGATCTGAAGGGCCAGAGAGCGCTGTGCCCCGGCCCGGAGAGCCGCCGCCGCCATCAGCTCCGCCCTGGCGTCCGCGTTCCGGGAATGGGTGTTCATAATGCCTCCGGAAACCTTGATAAATTTACCGATATGGGCGATGAAGAGAATTCCCTTCACTCCCAGCTCCTCCGCCAGATCCAGGGTCTCTCCCACGTAATTGCTGCATTTCATTTCGCAGGTCAAGTCTATGCCCTTCTGTTCCCGGGCAAACGTCTCCCCGTAATTTCCCGGGGTGATCACAAGATATTCCGCTCCTGCAGCCCTCAGCATCCGCATTTCCGCCTCGATGCTCCGGATCAGCGCCTCCTCGCTCATGGGCATGACAATACCGCTGGTCCCCAGCACCGACAGGCCGCCTGTGATCCCCAGCCTGGGGTTAAAGGTTTTCCGCGCCGCCTCCTCCCCGCCGGGAATAGAGATCACCACCGACAGGCCGCCCGGATATCCCTGGGCCCGGCAGACCTCTTCTGTCTCCTTCCGGATCATCTCCCGGGGGGTACTGTTGATGGCCGCGCTGCCCACCGGCTGGTTCAGGCCCGGCCTGGTCACCCGGCCCACGCCCTCTCCGCCGTCGATTCGGATCCCCGGCTCCTGTATCCTGGAAACCTCCGCGTAAACCAGCAGTCCGCTGGTGGCGTCCGGATCATCGCCGCCGTCCTTTCGGACCGCGCAGCGCACCCTCTTCGGATATCCGTCTGTCCCCGGCTCCATCTCGATCTCCTCGATCAGCAGATGCAGCCAGATCCCTTTCGGCGTCTCCAGGGCTGTCTCCTCCACCGGCACGCCTGTAAACAGCATGAGCGCTGCCGCCTTTGCGGCGGCCGCCGCGCAGGAACCGGTGGTATAGCCGCACCGGAGCCTTTTGTGGCCCTTCAGCACATAGGTGTCTTCCAGGCCGGTTCTATGTTCTGTCATCTTCCGTTCCTCTATTTTTCTCCGGCAAAGCGTTCCAGCCTGCGCTGCCCTTCCAGAAGATCCGGGATCAGCTTCGGGTCATTGGGAAAAATCTCCCGGAAGGCCCGGTACTCCTCCTGGATCCCGGAACCGTGGCCCACCATGCAGGCTCCCGCGTCGCTTCCCAGCGCCAGGGGCACGCCCAGGGCTCTGGCCGCCCGCATCTGTCTGCAGATCCGCTCCCAGATCCGGTTCAGGACCCGGTCAGAATATCTGCCGCTGCCGATCAGATTTTTTACCGTCACC
>ERZ1090860.556-NODE-557-length-22047-cov-23.231039_pt1 | contig 22047 bp, 28 predicted proteins | sample MGYA00478483_ERZ1090860 | MGnify/ENA primary metagenome ERZ1090860 (study PRJEB33644, sample SAMEA5815741) | chicken gut metagenome | biome: Chicken; feature: Gastrointestinal Tract; material: Caecum | place: Ireland | collected 2019-01-01 | study: A study of the...
GCCATTTCTTATAAGCCGAAAATCGGACTTGAACCGACGACCCCTTCATTACGAGATAAAATTACCACTTTTTTTCTCTTGTTTTATCTTTAATAAAAGCTTGAAAAACATCGCAAACATAAGGTTTCGGACTATCGCTTTTATTTTTTTGTTTTGTATCTTTTGATAACTTTTTAAAATAGTAGTAGTCAAATAGTAGTCAAATCGGTAAAACGATCGAATTTATAATGTTTGAATATTTATGCAACACGGAATTATTATAGAAAAACCGCCCCCTTAAACCGGGGACGGCAAAAATAGAAGGGAGATCTCTTATATTATTATATTATACCATCTGTACATAAAAAAGAAAGGCCGGAGATTACTCCCCGGCCAATTCTACTGTTTATTGATCCACTGCTGCAGCTTTTTGATACAAGGAGATTTCGCACTGAATACTCCGTCCTGCGTGCAGCCAAAATATTTCTGGATCGCTTTGATCGTCTTCGGTCCGATATGTCCATCCTGTGTTGCTCCCACCATCTTCTGGATCGCTTTAATGAGCGGACTGTATCCGGATGGATCATCTTCCCATTCCCAGCCATCTTCCAAGCCAGGGTTCTGGTTTTTATAGCATTCGTACTGATTGGATACCTTGCCGTCTACGGTCGTTCCGAAGATTTTCTGCAAGGCTTTTGTGGTATTCGGTCCCCAGTATCCGTCTACAGTCACAGTCGCCTTGGATGCGCTCGCACTTCCGGATGCAGTTGAACCTGATGATGAACCGGAACTGCCGGATGTACTGGATCCGCCTTTGATATCTTTGTTCAGCATACCACGAACAATCGCTTTCGCACATCTCTTTGCATCCCATTTCTCGTAATCATCTCTATCGTCCACGAAACAACACTCAACCAAGAATGCCGGCGCCTTAGTATTGCGGAGTACATAAAGACTCGTATCAACTTTAACTCCTCGGTTCCTGATTTTCAATTCTTTTGATACCTCTTCACAGATCCTTACTGCCATATCATATACTTTGGAATCCCAAGAATAGATCAGCACCTCTACTCCGCCGGTATCACCGTCTCCTTTTTTGTCTTTTCTGCCGCTATTCAAATGTACGGAACCGTCTGCATCCACTGAATGTGAATTACACCTTGTAACAATCCGGGCAAGGCATCCACTCTGTGTGGTTGCCACATCACAGGTACAATCATATGCTGTATGCCCTTCTGCTTTCAGCAGTCGGATCATTTCATTTTTTACAATCCTGTCCTCTACAGATTCTTTTAAAAATCCGACAGCGCCAGATGCGCCTTTCCCCTGCGGACAATGTCCTGCATGTACATTATACTTTGCCATACTACTCTGCCTCCTTCAATTCGGCTTCTGCCTCTGCAATCTCTTCCTGTGTCGGTTCAATCCCTTCATCCAGTTCATATCCTGCTTTCTTTAATTCTTCCATAACTATACCTCCTTTACTGTGTATTCCTCTTCTGTTTTTACCTCCGGCAGTCCTTTAATAGATGTCAATAAAGACGCCACTCCTGCCAGTGCCGCTGTCCCGGCTACAACCTTCCAGTCCACTGCTGTAATGGTTGCAGATGCCGGCAGCATCGCTACAGCTGTCTGTGCCATCGTCTTCACTGCTCGGATTCCTGCCGCTTTTGCCCATGCTTTATATTTTTTCATTCCTCATGCTCCTTTCTGATTTCTTCTCTCATTTCATCAATTCGCTTCCATATGCTCCTGATCTCCGCCTCTGTCTTGATCTGCCGCTCATTTAAAGCCTGCATCTGACTATTGATCGCCTTGATATCCGATCTGGTCTCATTCGTTGTGGCACATATCTGATCAAGCTTCATGTTGGCTTTCAGCACGCCCTGGCTGTCCTGCTGGATATCTTTTTTCCGGTTCGCAAAAAATGTGGCCGCCGCAACCAGTAAAGAGGACACGGATACTAATATAGATACGTCAATTACCGTTCCTGGGTTCATTTCTGCTCCTTTCTGTAGATTTTCTGCAAAATAAAAAGACCCTTAGGTCTCGCTCTTATCTCCATATAATTCCTTTCTTATGCATCTTCCCACGCCTGCGGGTATTCATCCGGGCTGAAATTGGTGCCCTGCACACATTTTTTCACGGTTCCATCCGTCCAGATCATGTACTCGCCGGTTTTGTACATATCATGTGCACCAGTAGGCTGTTCCCAAGGCAGGGCATATTCTGCTTTCCGGGAATGCCATGGTTTCCAGCAAGTCGGAGTGTCAATTGTCCAATCCTGCTGTACAGTACCATCGTATGCCAGAATACACTCTTTCGGATATCCGGTCTCCGGATGTGTAGCTACTTCTCCGACATTGTGCTGTTTATTCTGAATATATGTAGGAAACAATGCCATGCACTGGATGCCCAGCGTCTTGTCCTCGCTTTCTGCGATCTTTGTCAGTACAGCCTGTGTCTGGATTTCCTGCAGGGCGACTGTTGGATCAGGCTGTGCCGGTTCCAGAAGATACACTCATTTTCTTTTCAATTACAGGATCGTTATATTCATATATTGTATCAATTCCGACTTTCTTTTCGGTTACGGTAACGAACCATATTTTCTATCTGTCTCTTGATCGGCTCCGCATATTTTCACCTCTTTTTTTATTACTCACTTGCTAATTTAAAGTATCCTTTAGTAGATTACCTTCGCTTTCGCTTCTTGAATTTTTCACTTTGCTCATTCATTACATCTGCCATAGAAGTCTGAGATATTTCTTTCCCTTCAGAATGGCACAGTGGACACTTGTCGTAATTTTTTCGTTTATTAATAGTGTACTTTCTTCTACTTCATACACTTTCCCACAGTTTTTACACTTCATGAGTCTATAGCATTCTCATGACACAATATCGCCCCCGTACCTATTAATAACCCATTACGTCTAATATTGCAGTTGACATTATACGCCCAAAGTTTTGTTGACCTTTTTCTGATAGATGTAATCCATCTGAAAGGGTGCCGTTTTCAGCAACAATGGTGTTTGGTATAACCTGTGAACGTGTATACAAATCAAATGTATAAACCCCATATATCTCGCAGATTTGTTTTATTATATCATTACGTGCTTTCTGTTCTGTATTTCCTTCCGCACGCTGAGGCGGTAAAAACACAATGATTGGGGTTGTAGGCGACAATGTTATTAATTGCTCCAAACAATATTTGATTGCTCCACACATTGTTGTTTTTGTGGCTGACGTGTCGGTCATGTCCCCTTGATTAGCAACGTTGGTGCCAAGAAGAAACGCAATACAATCATATCTGGCGGCGCCGGACACATAACTGTCTACTCTTGTGACCCCCGGTTGCGTCTGCCCCTCAGCCTCCTCCCATGTGGCTCCTGCAAGCCCTAGATTTACAGTCAATATTCCAGTTCTATCATGGATAATCTTTAAAAATCCATTTTGAGTATCGTTTCCACCGCCCCAATTAGTCAATGAATCTCCTATCATCCCTAGTACTTTATTTAATAGCGGCTTATTTGAACTCGCCTCTTCATCTCCACCAGATGCCTCCCCTTGAATTAATGAATAATCACCGTTTGTTATACTTCCAAAGTTTGTGATTGGTTTATCCGACACCGCAAAAGCTGGGTAAAAAACATTGATCATTGCAGAACTTCCAACAATTCCTATTTTGATTTTAGATACCTCAGATGGAATCGTCAGTATTCCTATAATTTTTACAATAACTTTTTGATCGTCAACAATTTCCAGTGGTTCGCTATTGTTACCGTCTTCTCGTCCATATGACTCGAAATTTTCCGTATAGTTACCGCCCAAATCATACATCGTATATAACCACTCGTCAGATGAATCATAGCATCCAACTTTTAACCCTATAACATGGTTATATACTTGATTGTTGCGATATACTCGATAATAAAAGGTTTTTGTCTCTCTTGTGTCTATTTCTTTCGTAAACACATTAATTGATCCACCGAACTGAGTAAATAAATCCCCGGTATATCCGCTGTCCGTGTATTGCGACGGGTCTATGAGATTTTGGGAAGATATTTCTGTACTTCCTCCGGAATCATCCGGAGCATTTTTCACAATTACATTTCCATCAGAATCCGTTCCTAAATATTTATCTGGCGTCCATCCACTTTTATTTATTTTTTGCTCTAAAGCACTCTTTAAATCAGCAACGTCAGTGGTATTCTGGTTAAGCTGTTGCTCCTGTTCTGCGGTCATGCCGGACACCGGATTCTCTTCAAGATAACCGTTCACGGCCTGCTTGATCTGTTCCGGATCCACGGTTCCACCGCCGCCGGCTTTCAGCTCATCAATTGCCGCCCAGATCTGCGCCAGTGCATCCGGGTTGCTCTCTGCAACCTGCTGTGTGCATTCCAGACCGACAAGACAAGTACAGTCAGTGTTGATTGTCGTATTCCACCTGTTTTTATCTGGGTCTTCGGCTTCATCTCCCGGAATGATTGCCCCAAAAGCAAACTGGATATTTCCGCGATACTTCGTAACATTTTCCTCCAAGAGCCACGAGAAAATGATGTTGTCTCCATCAACTTCCATATCTTGAATATGATATGCATCCGGGTCTCCGTTGGCATTCTGATAATTCATGAAAAGTTGGTAGTCTTTCGATAAGTCCTGATTGTCTCCTACAATCTTCGGGCACTGGAAATAAATCCTCTCTACTCGCTTATCATTTTCTACTCCGAAGAGTCGAAGCTGCGCCGGAACACTGATAGTCTTTGTTGTAGCATCAATCGTACAGACTTCCGTTTCCTCTGCGTATACATCTGCCTGCGCAAGTGCTTCTTCCAAGTCCATTTCCTCACTTCCTTTCCTGCTTTACTTTTACCTCGTTCGTTGTTATCCGATAATTTTCTCTCTGTCCGACAACCCGCACTCCGAAGTTATCCCATGTAAGAGCCTCTGCAGGTATTACACACCTGCCATTTTTAATCGGCTGCGGATATTCCTTTCTCATACAGCTAAATACAGCCGCCATCCGGCAGCCTGCCCATTCCTGGGAAAATAAAAACTCCGCCTGCAGATAGCCTTCGGTTCCGGCTACGATTCCAGAGAAATCACAGTCCGGGTCTTTCTGAATGCTCTGGGCGGTTATGATAAATTTTAAAATTCGCATATGGCCTCCTATTGATTGCTATTTATAAGTTAAATAAAGATTTAAATGACAATTTTGTCTTATCCGTAATAAAGCGTCGAACAACCTCATTTTCTGTTGCAGCCAGTGAATCACTCTGGCTTCCAATTGAACATGACGATATTGAAGGATACACACTTATTGGTGTTGGAAGCTTTGAAGCTGGATCCCCTGGATTAACGGTAAATGCAATCAGTAACGGAATGAGAGTTGTAAACCCTAAAAACTATAAAATTGATGTGAGTGCAAATGCAGCATTTATCGAATACGTCTATGTAAAAGCAGGGAAAGAAAGTAATTAAATTAATCCACAGGGAAATTATACGAAAACGGAAGCCAACAATCAACTTCTGCTGTTTGGAAGGATCCAGCACCGTACCGGCTCATTCGGACTTCTCCGCCTGTTGTGATATCTAAAAACCATGTAGCTTTTGCGCTTCCTTGACATTCGCAATATTCGGTTTTAGATGGACGAAAACCTTCTGGAAGCACAAAAATAGTATTGGAATCTGTGTTTCCAGTAATATTTTGTTTCGGAGAAACAACACCCCTGATATACACTCTTTTGCCCTCACGTCGGTATTCTGGTCCAGATGAGCCAGTAGTATACTCTTTAAACAGGCCCGACAATGTTGCATCAATCCATCCAGTATCAACCAAATCTTTATTTAACTGATAGATTCCCTTATCATACACCTCTACTAACATATCGATTGCTTCAATGGCGGTCCCATTAAGCCTTACCCGGCAAAATGGTTTCTGGCTCATAAACACACCTGTCCTGATATCCAGGTTGCTGTAAGCCGGATCCTGTGGATCGCTAGCCACTGGTGTTCCAGCGATCGTGACAAATTCTACGCTTTCAACTCCGCTGGATTCATCTCTGTTATATTGTAGGCAGACGATGTCATTTCTCATCATGCCTTGCGTGCCGGATGTGATTGCCACGTTTTCAGACGTGCCGTATGGGATATGGATTTCCCTTCCATCGTAGACTACCACTCCGTCCGCTACCGTGATCTGGTTTGCCGTCTGGATATTGACTTCCATCTTACTCCCAACTGGCAGGATACAGCTGTCCCCCAGCAATCCTCGCTGGAAATCTGCCAGCTGATCCGCCGTAATATGATCAAAGCCTTGATAACTTGTTACGATATCTAATGCCATTATTCTTCTCCTTCCACTTTGTACTCTATTTCTTCTGTTCCGCTTTCTATTTTTACGATCTTCTGTACGACCGGTTTTTTAAGAGATAATCCACTGTTGTAATCCCTTCCGCCTACGATATCCCCGATCTGCAGATCCATGTCCTGCACTTCAAGATTCATTTTTTTATAATTCATTTGATCTTGTAGCTGTTCTGTTCCGCTCTCGATCAGTTCGTCCAGATCTTCTGCGTTGTTGTTGTCGTACACCGCCGTGCGCTCCTGCAATCCTTTGTAATATTGTTTCTGGGATATGCTGCCATCCAGCTGTGCGTACAGATGCACCACCTGCCTGTCTTTCAGTTCTCCTTTACCCAGACAAATCATGTGGTTAATTCCACGCCTGCTTTCTTTGATACTGATATTCACTTTCGAATCTTGCGAATATTCAATCTCCTCAGATAAGTCCTGGATCGGTACGGCAGATATCTGGATATCAAATGGTTCATTCGGTCCGCCCTGGATCACTTCGATGTTCAGCCTTGCATTCTTTGTAGCCAGCATCTTCGTAAATCCAGTCAATGCATCTGTATACCTGTCAAACTGATAGGACGGAATATCAATCTCACTTGATTCTTCCGGAAATGTAAAAAGTCCGCCAAAGGCATTGCCTAAGACAGACTCTAATATTTCGTTTGCATCCCCGGATACTGTCCGATAATCCTGGCCAGATGGTGGCTGGATGATGTACTGCTCCAATAGCTTCCGGATAGCGTTCCCCCTCCATGTCTCTTCTTCTGTGTTGGTGTTTACTTCCATTTCTTCGATGATCGCACAATATTCTGTCCCTGGCGACATGATCCAGTATCCCATCTGTAGCTGTCCTCGACTGCATGTTATCTCTACATCATTCTCGCCGCCCAGATCAAAGTCCATCGCACCATCATCCGGGAATGGCCGTAATTCCATTCGGTCTGCAGAACATACTATAAAGTCCATCGCGGCTCACTCCTTTCGTCGTACAGCGTGATATCTATTCCATATCCTCCTGGCCATGTGACTGTCTGCTGTCCTGGAGGGATTTTTTCAAACACGCTCTGCAGCTTATACCGGCTGTTATACAGATCCGTCTCTTCTCCCAGCCGTCCGATCTTGATCACTGTATTGTTCCGGCTGTCGATTTCCAACCGCTCATCCGTAAATACAGTAGTTTCTACCTTATAGATATGATTTGCGATCACAATCTCTGGATCCGTGACTGGTCCATAGATTGTCATTCGGAAATGACATGGCAGATAAGATTCGTTGTTGATCATCCTTGTGCCTCGGACACGCTTTAAATCGGTCGGAAGATCAAAGAGCCCTTTCGTTTTCTTGCCTTCCCTTACGGTAAGATCAAATGGAAATTCTGGAAACATTATTCCTTGCTCCATCGTAATCTCTGGTTCCGGCTCTTCTTCTCCGGGTAGGATCGTGATCGGATCTGCGGCTTCTGCTAAAAATTGATACGAAGTTTCTTTTACCCATAGCGGATAAGCAGAAACCAATTTAAAGCTGTAGGTTGCCATATCTAATCCTGGAACAAAATAATCCGGGCTTCCCTCTGTGACAAAGCATTTTAGATATCGTTCATCTACATAAAGCCTCCCTGGTTCATTGTCTATAACATCCGAATCGAATAGATCCATCAGGTTATCAAACGCCTGTTTATATGTTACTAAACCAGAACCCTCAATGTGTATTTTCAAATCACGGTCTTGAATATCCTTCCGGAATTTTTCAATTGTGCCGCCATATCCAGATGCAGATTCTTTCGAATCATAATCCCACGAATGTGAAAACAGGGAACTTTCTTCTATTTTATAGCTTCCATCCATTAGGTCTATTTTTGTGCCATTATGACTTATATAAAAGATTTCCAAAAATTAAAGCCCCCTTTCCTTTATTATATCTTCCACGACTCGCCCAAATTCTCTCCGGCCTATCTGCATCGTCATACCATGCTTTTTGAAAGCACTGTAAACAGAGTCTCCTATTTTATCATAGTCAATAGATTCTCCTTCAATCGTTACATCAATATTGTCCCTGCCGGAATAAGCCATCATAGATTGCACGCCGGCAATACCTCCGATAGATCTCAAAAACTGCGCTTCTTCTTTTGTAAGTACCCATTCTCCTTCATCCAGGTAAGCAGGAAAATAATCACTCGGTACATAATCCAGTCCAACTTTTAATCTTGGCAAGGTTGGAAGATTCAGTCCTTTTCCACCGACACCCGGTACCCAGTCTGGAACTGTAATCCCATTTATTTTTCTTGCCAAACTATTCCAGCCATCTACAATCGCATTCAGCGGAGCCTTAAAAATGCTGGCAATACCGCTCCACACGCTTCGCAAAATATCTTTCAGACTTTCCCAGGCTCCCCGCCAGTTTCCGGCAAATACATTTTTAATAAAACTGATTAACCCACTCAAAACCCCTCTGATGCTATTAATTACATCCTGAATGCTTCTTGGGAATAATTTTATAATATTGTTAAAAATATTCTTCACATTCTGCCAGGCTCCCCGCCAGTTTCCTGAGAAGACGTTTTGAACAAATTCAATCAGATTTTTCAAAATATCCTGGACAATTTTAATTTTTTCCAAGGTCGTTTCGGCTATCAATTCGAAAACAACCTGAAATGCCGTTAACAAAGCCCATAAAACCGGCGTAATCACAGCGGAAATAAAGTCTGCCAATGGCTCTAAAATCTCGAGCAGTGGTGTTAATGCTTCTTCGATCAGGCTGACAATAGGGTCGAAAAGTTCCTCTATTACTTCCAGCATCGGCTCCAGACAATCTTTTACAACCTGCGCTAAAGGTTCGATCAGGTCCGAAATAATTTCGATCAGTGGCATAATGCATGATTCAATCAGTTCGGATATCGGATCGAAAAATTCACCTATTAATTCCAACAATGGTTCTAAACAGGCTTCAATTAATTCTAATAATGGAGATAACAATTCGCCAATAATTTCAACCAGCGGTCCTAAAATTTCACCAACTATCTGCAGGAGTGGCTCTAATAACGCTCCAATAATCCCCAAAAGTGGTTCTAGGATGTCGACTAACGGGGGAAGAATCGTCTCTATCAAATCCGAAAGAATCGGAAGCAGACTTTCACCAAGAGGTGCGAGAAGAATTTCAATATTGCGCTTTAATTCCTCGAATTGAGAACCGAGATCATCATACTTAATATCTTTCATCTCGTTCATCGCATCTGACGTTTCATATGCGCTATCCTCGATATCCGCCAACGCGCTTACCGCTTCCGGACCAAGATCCTCCCACATTGTGCCAAACAAATCAACTCCGGCCGTATTCTGTTTTAATGGATCTTCCATTTTTGCCAGTGCATCTACCGTTTGCTGGAACGCTTTCTTGGCACTATCGCCTCCGGCTGCAAATTTCTTCGACATTTCATCGGCATTCAACCCAATAAGTTTAAATCCTTCTTTTGTTGTGTCTGATCCGTCCACAACCCGAATGGACATCTCTTTAATAGCATCTCCGACTTTATCAAGATTAAATGCTCCTGATTCTGCGCCTTTCTGAAAGATGGCAAACATGTCGCTTGCATCAAAGCCGACTTTTTCAAACTGAACGGAATACTCGGATATACTGTCCAGAAGTTCTCCTGAATAATCCAGCCCATTTTGCGCGCCTGTAGCAATCAGATTCATTGCTTCTTCGCCCGATATTCCAAAGTTATCCATCAAAGCTTTTGCAGCTCTTGTAGATTCTGGTATTTCATATCCAAACGTATCACGAAGAGTAAATGCAGATTCTGTTACATTTTGTAGGCTAGCCTTATCCATTTCTCCAAGATTCTTTGTCACTTGAGAAATCGCTTCGCCAATATCTCCAAAGTTTTCTCCATAATTGCCTTTATAGACATTTTCCATTACCTGCCGATATTTTTCGGTCTCTTCTGCAGTTGCACCAGTACTTGCCTGCAGCTGATTCATGGCAGAATCAATGTCTGTGGCTGCGCCTACCGCCGCACTTCCGATTCCTGCTAAGGCTCCTCCTGCTGCCACTCCGGCTCCAATCGCTACTGCCGTTGTCCCAGATAGACCCTTTGATAATGCGCCTACCTGATCCATCAGAGGAAGATTTCCTGCTGCATTACCAAGAGATTCTGATATTGCGTCTCCCAGATTGCCAAAAGCTTTTTCTGCATTATTTGCAGTATCTTCAATCTCATCTTCCAGTTTATTAATGCCAGACTTAGCATTGGATATATCTGCATCCACATTCACATCGACATCTTTATCACTGCTTACCGTCCTGATCTTTGACTCTGCATCGGATGTATCTGCTTCAACATCTACATCAATGCTCTTATCATGGCTGACAGTTTCTATCCGGCCCTCTGCTTTCTCGGTATCTGCATCCACATCGACAGTTATATCTTCGACCTCGATATCAGACATAGCTTTTTCGGCATCCTGCCCTGCATCTTTAAAAGCATTCGCCACGTCATCTGCTGTCTTTTCAGCATTTTTGGAAATCTTATCATTTTCAGCAGCTATCTTTTTGGACTTATCCTGCTCGACCTTTAAAACCTCATCCGCAGACTTTTTTGCTGCCTTTTCGACTTTCTTATTCGCCTGCTCAATGTCAGATTCTACCCGGCTATCATCTGCACGGATTTCATAGGTTACATCACCTTTTTTATTTGCCATCTTGCCCACCTGCCTTTATCTACAAAAATCAGACAGGCACATGGGCACAACGTCTTAAATCCTCAATTCAAACTGCTTTGCGCATTTTTTATTTTTGCACTTAAAAAAGACGCCTCTGCACTCTGCGTCTTTATCATAAAAAGTATTGACCGGTGTTCCACAATATGGGCACACCACTTTTTTCATCTTATTTATATCTCGATCAGCCACGTTTCACCGCCATTCCTTCCAATGTTGAGAATAGAGTATCCAGTCCTGACTGGCCGCCTCCGCCTTTGACCGGAAGAGCATAATAAGACTTTAAATCTTGTATTTCCTGTACATACTTTCCGTTTTTTCCGTTATATTCCGGAATGTCCATTGCACGAATCCTCATGATCTCTCTTATCTTTGTGCGATCAGAGAGACCTTGGAAAAGTATGATAAATTTTTTCCAATGAAGTTTTCCCTGCTCTTCTATCAAGTCGATTCCATAGTCCATCATAAAGGAAGAATAAATATATTCTCCGTCATATTCAAAGTCCAGAACTCTCTGTTTCCTTCTTGTCGGCGGGTGCTTCATTGTATTTATGCACTTTTTATAGATTTCTTTCAACAGAAGCACTTTTTTATGCGGATCCATCCAATTTAACCGCATTGTATTTAGCACAAGCATTCGCAACGCCTGTTCCACCTTATCCTGCTCACTTAACTCTTCTTCAAACAATTCCTGCACCTGCAGGACTATGTCAAACGCCGGATTGATAAAAAACTTTAATTTCCCGATTGTTACTTCGTTATCATGGTATTCTGTCAAGAATCCCATAAAATCACCTTCCAAAGAGTTTTCGTCTGGTTTTTCGATTATATCTGCTCAAGATGTTCTTCTTATTTTCGTTTTTGATCTCAATACACCTTGGTATCACCACTTGTGTAAGAAACGGGACAACTTCTTTTGTCAGCTCGATGTATCTTCCTTCATAAAAGTCCAAGATTACTTTCGTATCTTCTGTTCCAAACACAGCTTCCAGCAAATCAACGATTGCTCTTCCGAGCTTTTCAAAGCAGACATTCGCTTCCTGTGCTGTTTTTGCCTTTCTTTTCATCTCGTTTGTTTCTGACATAATCCTGGTAAGTTCTGCATATTTCCGGTTAATCTTAACGACCATATCATCTGCGTCGAGATCAACGTGAAGAACATGCGCAACTTCTCCGTGTTCATTGACAAGTTCAAGATCTTCCTGAAATCTCTTGTGTTTTCTTGCCTGGTAAGCCATTATTCCACCTCCTAAAACCCAATACTTATATATCGAGGAGGGAGGTCGCCCTCCCCATAATTGCTACTGTTGTTTTGATGACTGCGCGGCTGTTGTACCAATTGCAGGTCTTCCATTCCCGTGAACTGTCACGGTGAGCGCATTGATGGCTGACGCATCTCCATATGCAGGGGTGATATTAGCCAGCGTAATCGGCCAGATAATCACCTTCGTGCCTTTCTGCAACTTCATATGCGTTTTTCTTGCAGCTCCAAGCCCATACATAACCTCGTCACTCAAAATGTAGTCGCATGCAGTGTCTCCCGGTTTTACGGCTCCGGTTAATGTTAATGTCATCTGCGCACCGGTAACCTCAGTTGAACTCCACCCTTTATCTGCATAATAAGCTACCTGCTGCAGCACCTCATTTAAAGACTGCGCCATGTTTTGAGTAAGGTTTGCCAGGCTTGCCCATGTTGGCGTTTCTTCATCCGGTGCTGTATTGATAAACGCTTCTGTTTCATAGTTAATTTCCGGAGTGATCGGATTATCCGGTAATTTCGGTTCTGCAAATAACTGCAGGTTCATTTTCCACATAATATTGGCTCCTTTCCTAATAATATATTTTACAGTTTAAGATACAGGAGAAATGATAAACTCCATCCTCATCCCGCCCTATCTTATTTGGTTCTTTTGCAATTTCTGTATCTAACCAAGCAAATGTTTTTGCCTGCGGGTACTGCCTTAGTCGTTGAAAATAATGGCTGATTTCGCTAAGTTCTTCCAGTCCTCGTTCCTGATCTACATGTCGGCATAAAAAAAGCACCGGGATTGTTTTTTCGGTACTCTTATCATAGTATGTTGCATTTCCAAAGCCTTCTCCAAGCTCAACATACAACCCGCCTTCCGCCGGAAGTTCTTTTAGGGATATTGACGTGTCTAAATTGCAATTATTTTCTGCAGTTTCCGCGATCAGTTCTAATAACTCTGTTTGTGGTGTCATCCTTTTCCAAGCCCCCTTTTTAACGCTGCCTGATATACCATCTTCCACTCATCTCCGTACACCTCTTTGGCATATTTCGCCCACTCTTCTCTGGCAAGTGCACTGGTAAATGATATCTTTTTCGGTCCATAGGTTCGATTTGTGGGATTTCCATACATAACATCCCCGTGCCATAAATACTGGGCATAAGGTGTAGACCAGCGCATCACAAACTCACCGTCCACAGCTTTTTTGTCGCTGGAAGTCAGGCCGCTATCTTCCAATGGGCCTTGATCGTGCGGCACATGCGGAGACGTATCTTGTAATGCTTGGGTCCCCATTACAGTAAGAGCGTCATTGCTACAAGCTCGAATCAGCCCGGCTGCACGTTTTTTGTCAAATGTCACCCTGGTACTAATCTTAGGCACTCTTAATCAACCCCAATTCGTAATGATGCAATATTTTCTCATCATATAACGGCTCCACTACTTTCACCTGATGTTTCATCCCGTTAAAAACAATGATGTCATCCGTCTGAAATGTGATATCTTTCGGCCTGCTGTTACGACAGTCAAAGAAAAGAGTAGCCGACAGCTGGATCTCTGCATTATTTTTGTCTCGCACGATCTGCTTCGACGGTTCCATCCTTACATAAGACAGTTCCGTCCCTGCATCCAAAGTCGCGTTTCCCCACTTATCTTCTTTTTCTTTTTTGTGCAGTACCACTTTGTGAATCAAGAGTTTTTTCGGTATCGCTTTCACATCAATACCTCCCTCCTCGATATGTCAGGCCGGTAGGCCAGAGCAGGCGTTCTGCACGTGGAGAAAATCTGGACTGTTCTGTACTTCCATTGGTTCCCGTGCTTCCGGAATAAGAAAATTTCCCCAGCGTTGCACTTTGGATTCCTGTGCTGTTATCCATTTCTGCTCCGCCATTCGCATCCAGATAATCAATCTGCACACATACAGCCTGCCTTACTCTTTCCCGCACATCCTCTGGCATTGCCAGAAATGCCACTGGAGTAAGTCTGTACAACGTCATTTCTTCTATGAGTTCCTCTGCCATTTTACAGAGTTTATCAAATTCAAAATCGTCCACTTCTTCTCCGTGGTATTTCGTTCTGTAATACTCTTCGTCTACATAATACGACATATATATCACTCCTTAAGCAGACGCTTTGATATCTCCAGCTTTCACTGTGTAATATCCAACATTCTGCACTTTGTTAGATACAAAATTGGCCACCTCAATGATGTCTCCTTCTTTTACATCGATTTCCGTGGTTCCGCTCGTAAGATCGGTTCCTGCATAAGTAGCCTTTGTTGTTCTATAAACAACCCTTTCTGCCGGATTTTTCTTATAAGCGTATGTTGTTCCGGAGTTTCCGGAAGATACAGTTAAAATTGTGCTTCCTGCAGCTGCTCCCTGTGCCGCCTGCATCACAAGAGATCCAGGAGAATAGATGGCGCGGATGGCAACAGACCGTAAGACCTTGTGATCGTATACTTTACGTCCCTGTACTGCAGATGCTCCAATGTATTTTCCGGAGCCTGACAGATCCTGCAAATGGATGTCTACGGCAAACTCTGTAGCACGGGTCGCAAACCGCGGATGTCCTGCCAGCATCTGTAAATTTGCGGTCGTGTCATTCCATTCGATTACCAGGAACCCTGCAATCTTTCCGATTGCTCCAGTCTGTTTCACTTCATCCCCCAGGCTGGAGGCAGAAATAAACTCTGGAGATTTTAAAATCAGTGCCATAGCATCTGGCAATGCCAGTAAATATCTCTTTCCATCGTTCGGGATGTTCGCTTTATTCATTCTTGTGCGAATATCTACGATCTTTGAATAGATATTGTCTTTCGTCAGTTCAGTTTCATTGTCCACAGTAGCCGCCGCCAAAAGAGTCGTCCCTCCATCTGTGTCAATCTGTTTTGCCATGCTGTAGGCCGCAGAATCCAGTCGATCCGCAACCAGATTGTCCGGAACTGCAGTGGCATCATATCCATCAATAATCTCATTGAGCGCTTTATCCTTTGTGATTGGCATATTCTCATATGCTGTAGATCCATTCGTTCCCTGGATTCCATTTGCTTTATCATAGTCGCTTACCTGCACTTCTTCATCGCGTACCGGAATCTTTACGACACCAGCTGCCGGTGATCCTTCATAGTCGTTGTTAAACACAACGCCATCTTTGAGCACAAGTTCCTGCCGAAGCTTCGCGAGTACCAGCTTAGACCATCTCTCTTGATGCTCATGTGCAAATAACTGTAAAAAAATCTTAAATGCTCCCATATTTACCTCCTAATACTTAAGCCCGGGATTTTTCTTGAGGAAAGCAGCTTCTACACCGGTAAGTTTTTTACTGCTGCCCCTCTGTCTTTCTCCCCAGGACTTTCCTTTTGTTTCGTCCACATCATCTGATTTTCCAGAATTATTTTTGAAATGTGGATATTTCTTCACTACTTTTTCAATGGCGTCTTCCAGATCAAGATCCTCATCTGCCTCCATATATGAATGTGCAAGAGCTGCAACATCGTCTACAGCATCTTTGGACACGTCTGCTTCATAGCACGCAACCTTCACTTCTAATTTTGAATTTTTTATTTCGGCTTCTTTTCTTGCCTTCGCATCTTCACTTTCGCCATCTTTACCGGCTTCTCCCGTGCCGTCGGTATCTTTTTGGGCAGCCTTTTTCTGCTGCTCCCGATTCCATTTTCTTCTTTCTCTCGCAAGACGTTTCTTAATTGCTTCATCCACATCGTGCTGAGTAAATTTCCTTTCCTCCGGATCATCTTCTGAATCATCTTCCGGTTCATCTTCAGGATTATCTAATTCTTCATTTGCTTCGGCTCCATCGCCGCCATCTCCAGCAAAAATCTGTAAATCCATTGTCCAATATCTTTTTTTCATGTTCATATATTTCATGATCTTATACCTCCGTTTTCCGCCCGTTTGGCGCCGTATCAATTTTTACGTACTGATCACCGTAAGTCATTTGTATATCACTCACAGCAATAAAAAAAGAATCGACCAGAAGCCTTCCTTCCTCTGATAGATTCTCATATTCTATATCAATGTGCCCGTCTCTAAACCGATAGCCTATCGCATCCTCTGTCAGTGCACTCAGAGAATGGGCAAGCCCCTGCGCAAGAGCTGAGACAGCCGCACATATAATATCATTTCCGGTTTTTGCATATCCTGCATGGCCTTCTACCGTAAGACCGGTTTGCGTGATTGTTACTACAATCAATTAACACCACCCCTTTCAAAATGGTATAAAAATACCGCTGACCACTTGTCGATCAACGGTGTCAATCAATATCCAACTGTTCTGAAATTTCTTGTAATGACTTGCCGTGATAAAACGGATCCTTCATTACATCATCGATATTATCATATATCTTCACTTCATCATCGTAGCCAACCTCAAATTTTCTTTCATTCCATGGATTGATGCAGGCTACGGCACCATCATATTCAAATACAATGTCTTGTGATAATGACAGTATCAACTCTTTCAAATCATCCGGCTTCATAAAATATCACCACTTTCTCTTCTTTCTGCATCCGTTAATTCTCTCGTATTACGATTAATTATCCTATCATCTTTCCATATATAATCATGCGCATGTTCTCCGTTTTTCCCATATGGATGCTGCTTTGGGTTGCTATGGTATCCTGAATGTGTCTGTCGATACATTTTACCTTCTGCATTATAGAAAGTACGGTTAATTTGCTCATGATTACCTTTTACTTCTCTTGTCTCAATAATCGCATTTTCCCGATACTCTTTAGGTATAGAAACACGGCTACGATTCTTCCAGTTATCTGTTACAACAACCGTTCCATTTTCATTATATCGGACAGCTCCATACTTATCAACGTATTTCTTGGCGGCTACCGCATTAGCAGATATCCGTTTGTCAAACCCAACAACCTGCTCTCGGTCTTTTCGACGATGCAGATGATCTTTGCTTCCGACATAATGTTCTAATTTGGCTTCTTTCTGCTTTAGCTTTACTGCCGATTCCTTGAATGCCTCCTCATCTCCAAGTTCGTCAAATAACATACACTCTCGTTTCTGTTTCCTAACGTCCCGTTCAAGAGCTCTTTGTACTTGAGTTTCTTTGTACAGCTTATTATTTGCATCCAAATCATCCGTTGGGAAATAGCGTTGTGCATTCACCCCTGGAATAAACGGCCACTTATGGTGCCCACAGTTAATACCAAGGATTCCATCTGGTTCCCCATAGCTGGAACTATTCCAAGGGTAATATCGGATCTTCTTTCCTTTCACATCTTCCGTGTATCCGCTGCCATTGTTCAGGTCAAATATTTTGCCCTGATCCTTTGCGCACTTCGGGCGCGCACCGGAATGACTATCGATCACAATTAGATTTACACCAAAATCCTTGCATCTGGCCGCCTGAACTTCTTCCGCTGTCTGCCGGGCTGTATTTCTCATACACATATTCACATAGGCCTCAGGAGTCCACTCCCTGCCGGCTTTATCAACAAAAGCCGGGATGCCTTTGTCGTTAAATTCCCGGATGCACTTTCTTACAGACTGCTGTCTTGATTCTGCTCCGATTGTTGTGGCTGCGGCATGATTTCCTAACACGTCCAGAAATGATTGCTTGTCTGCAATTTCTTTTGCACTATCTACAACGGAATTAACAAGAGTCTTAAATGCATCTCTTGCTTTATACAGCATTGTTGTATTGCATTTATTTAGAGCATCTTTTGCCTGTGCATTCAGTGCCTTCATTGCCTGCTTCATAGTTTTGCTCTTTTCTGCCTCTATCGCTTCTCCGGCCAAATTCCGCCGCGCAAGATACCGGAATCCTGTATCGGTAGCTTTTGCCGCCTCATTCGCCGCCTCCTGCAGCATTCTTTCAGCCGCAGTTTGGCTTATGCCTGCGGCCTCTGCAATCAATTTCATATTCTCCTGATTTAGCTTTCCGATCTCTGCAAGCTTCTGTAGCAACCATTCATCAGATGCGATTGGTTGATTGTAATCTTTAATATGCCGGATAATATTCTGCATCAGTCTGGATTCTAAATCAATATAACTACTGTCGACCGCTTCCGCTGCCTGCTGATTCTCCAGAAGATCCATCCTCTATATCCTCCTCGTCCTGATCGTCTGTTTCTTCTTGGGTATCTTCATCATCTGTCTGTGTCCAGTCGATATCCTGCCCGGTTATCTGCCCATCTTCTGCAATGCGATCCAGCTCTTTCTTTGCTTCCTCTTCGCTGCACTTATTGATTTCCATGATTGCTGACAACTTAGATCGCAGCCCCGCATTAACAAGTTTGATGTTGCGATCAATTGTTGTGTTGGTATCTTCAATGATAGAATCATCAAAGTCTACTGTCATCTCAAGATCATTGGACACCCCATCTAAAAATGCAACCGCTTTGGCAAGAGCTATCAGTGCAGCTTCAATGATGATTATATTCTTTTGCCGATTCTGGTATAAATCTCCTTTGTCACTGATAACCTCTGTCGCTGTCTTAACCGCACCATTTTCGAACTTATACCTTCCAGTACCCATACCACATTTTAAGCTCAGCAGATCCAGATTCCGCTGAATCCCTAACTCATGCTCCTGAGCCCGGATTGACATGTCCACCTCTGTGATTGATTGTTCGTTCCCTCTGTCATCTGGCAACATATAATATATAGTATCTTTCGGATCAAAGGCTGGCGTATATACACCGTCTTTTTCCATCTGTCGCTTTGCCTGTGAAAGCGGTACAAGAATGCGCTTCCTGCCAAGCACATACTCATTCATGTAGCTGTCATAGACCAAATCGCAGCCTTTCAACTGGCTGATGCTATTGGCAAACACTGAAATACCCAAAGGGCTGTCTAAATCAACATTATTACAGATATTCGGCGTAACAACCTGAAAAAGCGGTTTATCATATCCAGTAGGAATTGATTCCAGTATTCCTTCTGGAAGTTCCATTTCCTCCCCGCTGTCCGCATCTATGTATTTATTCTCTATATAATATAGATCCGGATTTTCTTCCTCTCCTTCTTCCTCATCATGCCTTCCTTTTCTGTGAATCTGAAGATATACCGCCTCTTTTCCGTCAACTACTCGATTGCTGCCAAACGCACATTCTGTGATATCTCCATTATCCCAGGATAAAGGATAGACCATATCTGCCCTGACAAAATCAATCATGACATTATCATCTGCATCTTTATATTCCACAAAGGCCCCTGTTCCCAGTGCAAATGCCATTTCTATCAGCTGGTTTCCTCTAACCTTAAAGTTGTTGGCTTCCAGTATTTTATTTAGCCTATCTTCGTAGTCTCCGGCTTTGATTGCAACCTTTTCATTGAGCAGGAGATTGGCCCAGTCTTCGCAGACTTTCTTTGCCATTCCCAGACGATACATTTCCTGCTCTACCGTGGTTGATCCGTTGTATATCTTATATTTGTGGAATTTCTCCACTTCACCTTGATACCATTCCAGCCATTCATCAATATGACTGTAAGTTTCATCCGAAGCAGTACTGTATTTATTCTGTGTTAAATATTGTCGTATCGCATGATCCACTTTCTACACCTCCTAAGCTGCAATATATAAGATTTCATCTTGTATACTCTCCGTGCTGTATTCTGTACTATCCAAACTGTCCACGTTCATCAATCCATCATCCAGTCGAACATCCATGTTCTTTTTCTTCTCATCGTAAACAGCCTGTTCAAATGCGTCTATGACATGCGTACAATGTTCCATGATCTTCCAACGATGCTGAGCAATCAAGCTGTTATAAAAAGCAATCCGGTCATTGATTGGTCCCTTTATTGCATTTTTGATATCTATACCAACGTGTACCTGTGCACATGCCATCTCAAGACCGGAGATCAATGTCTGCTCTGCACTGTCACAGTAAGCCTCATAAACTTTATATTTCATTTGTGCCCGTTTAACAAAATCTATGAAGTCATCCTGTAACTGCTTTGGATTCAGACGTTTCTTACAATAATATTCATCCAAAACAATCACTTGCTTATATCCTCTGGTAAATCCCGTAAGAGTAAAAGAATGAGCCGACTTCGTTCCTCCGAAATCGACTCCTATCGTGGCATACATTATTTCATTTTCTTCCAACCACTTGTCTGTGATCAGATAGTCCTTCGTGTGATCAGCAAACTGCTGATAGATAAGACCGTCTGCAGCTACCCATAATCCCAAGACAAATCGTTTATAGAATACGCTTCCATGCGACCATGATCGTTCGTAGGCTTCCCGGCGTTCCTTAGATAAAGATAAGTTATCCGTCATCATGAAATGCAAGTGATAAACTCTCTTTTCCTTTTGCTTTTCAGGCAGCAGGAACTCTTCTCGGATATAATGATGCGGTCCTTCTGGATTACAATTCATCCAAACTTTCCAACCATCAACAGAGCACCGTCCGATTGCCTGATCAATGAATGATTGCGGGAACAATGCCGCTTCGTCGAGATATGCTCCGGCAGCAGTTAACCCCTGCAGCGCATCCTGACTTGCCTCTGTATTGGCTCCGTACAAATAATAGGTGTTACTTCCCACCTCAAGCCTTGCATCTGTTCCAGATCGGATATATTCATATCCCCATCCCCATGCTTCCAGAATCTGCATCATCGGCCGGATTACGTTTTTCTTTAAGGCTCCCATCGTCTTCCCGGCAAGGATAAAGGATTGTCCCTGGAACATCTCCTGTGACCATACTAGGAATCCAATGATCATTGCTATTGTTTTACCAGATCTGATCGCTCCGTCCGCTATGACAAAATCATTTTCCGAAGCAGTGACCACAGGTCTCCACCAATTCATCAGTTTCTTTTGTTGTCTGGAAAATGGTAAGAATTTAAATTTCGCCGGCTTCTTTTGTCTCTTCGGCATTGTCACTATCCTCCTTACCATCTTCTTCATTGAACAGTTTATCCAGCTCGTCTTGTGTTGGCCTGACAGCGTCCAGAAAGTTTTTAATATTCTCATCCTGGTTATCATCAATACCAACTTCTTGATCTCTCGCTCTTTTTGCACGATCCGTTCTGATCTTCTGCTCCTCATCATCTGCAGCAGTCTGATCTGATTGCCCAGCATACTGAGCCACAAAATAAGCCGCTTTCGTATTGCCGTTCATTGCCTCTTTAATCTGTGCCATCAAAAGAGCCGATTCCAAAGTACACTCTACACCAAGTGACTCTAAAACCGGCTTCCATTCTTCATTATCTATTTCTGCGGTAAGTAACATATTCAGTGTTTTTCTGAAATCCGCTTTTCGACGCCTTGCCTTCCCCGATGCTTTCCCTGCTTTTCTTGCTAATTCTCGGCGTTCATCCGGAGTTCGTTTACTATTTGCGTCCATTATGTTTTCATAATTTGCCACCTCACCACCTCTAATTTAGGAAATCTATTACAAGCGTATATGATAATAATTTTAATAACCTTTCTGGGATTTTATTTTTCTCGTATTCCCAATCTTCTAATGTTCTTAATTTAATGTCGTATGTTTTACAAAATTGAGGACGCAACATTCCTAGATATTCTCTTATATCCTTTATTCCCATTCCAGAAAGTTTATGTATAAACCTCAAAAGCAGAGCTTTGTCATCTATCTCTAATCTATAAAGTTCCTCCATTTGCTCTTCTATAAAATTATCAACATCCCCACATTCTTTAGCGCAATCATAGAGTTTGTGAAATAATTCGTATTCTATATATTTCATAATCTTCCTCCTGTCTCTTATACACATCTCCGAGCCCACGAGACTGCAGCTAATCT
>ERZ1090860.557-NODE-558-length-21963-cov-9.727497_pt1 | contig 21963 bp, 25 predicted proteins | sample MGYA00478483_ERZ1090860 | MGnify/ENA primary metagenome ERZ1090860 (study PRJEB33644, sample SAMEA5815741) | chicken gut metagenome | biome: Chicken; feature: Gastrointestinal Tract; material: Caecum | place: Ireland | collected 2019-01-01 | study: A study of the...
AATCCGACTGTGATCCCTCATAAGACGGACCTGCTTGCAGGGCAACGCCGCAGGGCACAAAAAGAATAATACCCCTTGAAAGACATCCGCTCCCCGGGTGTCTTTTCATCATAGCAGAATTTTCTAAAAGAAAAATTATTCAACAAAATGTTGACTAAGTATGCAAAGCGTGTTATATTATATGCGAAAGGAGGAATCGCTATGCTTACAAACTTTGGGAAAGCGTTAAGAAAAATACGGATTGACCACAGTGAGTTTTTGAAAGACATGGCGGATAAGTTGGGGGTAACCGTTGCATATTTATCTGCGGTGGAAAATGGAAAGAGAGAAGTACCAGATCAATGGATAGATGTTTTGGCAGAAAAATATCTTCTTGAACCAAGCGAGAAGAAAGAATTGCAGAATTATGCATATGAAAACAAGGACAATATAAAAATTGATCTTTCTGGTATTGAGAAAGAGGAAAGAGAAATGGCTCTCGCATTTGCCAGATCTTTCAAGTCATTGACAGAAGCCGACAAGAAGGCTATTGAGAAAATTTTTAAGGACAAGTAGGAGGTGGCAGATAAGTCATGATATATTTAGCAAAACCAACTTCCCGAAGGGAAATTAGAATGGCAGCCAATCTTGTTCGTAAAATTCAAGGTGACGAAGGGCTATATTTTGATATTATGCGATTCTTAGAGCAGACATTGCCAATTATTCAACCAGGATTTAGTTTATGTGTTAAACCTAAACAAGAAATGGGAGAATGCCATGGCTTGACATTTCCAGAGCAAAAAGAAATTTGGTTGCGAGAGGATATCTATGATGGAGCGATGGAAGGAAAAGGAAGAGACCGACTTACTGCTGCACATGAATTGTTTCACCTCCTATTCCACGCGAAGAATCAGATTGGATTCGCACGAACAGGAGGAGGGGAGATTCCGGCATACAAGAATCCGGAATGGCAGGCCGATGCGTTCGGTGGCGAACTACTGATTCCGTATGATAAAGCAATGCATCTCACGATACCACAAATTATCGTTTCTTGCGGAGTTTCAGAAAAAGCAGCAAGGTTTCAATTCAGAAAAATGCATTCGATGTAATCCTATATGGTTTACATAGAAAAAACCAAGCACCCGAAGGTACTTGGTCATTTGCTAAAGGTGTTACCACGATTAGCTGGTTTATAATTCTTTCTCGACAACTGAATTATAACATCGTGGAAACTCCTTGGCAAGTGAAATATTGAAAAGGAGGGATGTCTATGTACATTTTTCGTGCATGGATTACCACGAGAGATGGAGAAAGAATATACGCCAAAACTTATGGTAAAAGAGCCTTCCGGATTTGGATTGGTCCTGGTCCGGAACCGGTCAAGAAAGGTAACTAGTTGACTCAAGAGGCGTTCTTTTACCAGCGAAGGATGCCTCATCTTATCAAAGGGAGGAAATGTTATGACAGATCACGACATCTATGAGAAAGTCGAACAATATGCGAAAGAAAATTTAAAAGATGATGAATTCAAGAAATTGTCGGATCTTCAGGATTTTTTGTGGTCCATAGGAAAAATGGTTGGAAAGAGCGGACCTGAAGTGCTGAATATTTATCTTAATGAAAAATCAAAATTATGATTTAGAAAGCAAGAGGCACCCTCCGGGGTGCTTTCTTCGTGCCTGAGGAAGAGAGGTGAGCTCGGATGACAGAAAAACAGAAGATGTTTGCTGATGAATATTTGATAGATTTGAACGCCACCCGGGCCTACCGAGCGGTTTATAAAACCATAAAAAACGACGGTGTGGCCAGAAGGAATGGCAGCAGATTGCTGACAAATGCTGACATTAAAAAGTATATCGATGAACGGCTTGAGGAGATCCGCAACGAAAAGACGGCGGACGCCCAGGAAGTTATGGAATACCTGACCGCCGTTCTCCGCGGCGAAAGCACTTCTGAAGAAATTGTCGTGGAAGGATTTGGGGATGGGATGAGTGAAGCCCGGACCATGGAGAAGAAGCCTTCCGAACGCGATCGTCTGAAAGCTGCTGAGCTGCTGGGCAAACGTTTCGGTCTTTATACAGACAAGGTGGAAATGGACGCTGATATGGACCTGAACATCACGATTGACTACGGTGAGGATGATATCGGATGAACATCGCAATAAAGGCCAATCCTTGTTTTCGTGAAGTTGACAGGAGCCAGAAGCGGTATATCGTAATGAAAGGCTCTGCCGGATCCGGGAAGAGCATGGACACAGCGCAGCATTATCTGCTGCGGCTGATGCAGGACAAGGGCCGGAACCTGGTCTGCATCCGGAAGTCGGACATTACGAACCGGGACAGTACCTACGCGGAGCTGACGGGCGCGGCCTACCGGATGTTTGGTGATCGGGCAGATCGGTATTGGAGTATCAAACAAAGCCCGCTGCAGCTAACCTGCCGGTACAACGGCAATCAGATCATCTTCCGTGGCGTAAACGATGAAAAGCAGCGTGAGAAGCTGAAATCCATTACCTTCCAGCGGGGCAAGCTGACAGATGTGTGGATTGAAGAAGCAACGGAGATCACGCAGGCAGATTTTGAGATTATAGATGACCGCCTTCGAGGCGAGCTGCCCCTGGGGCAGTTTTATCAGATACGGATGACCTTCAATCCAGTGAACAGAAACCACTGGATCAAGAAGGTCTTTTTTGATACTCCAGATCCAAATGTACTGACGCATCACAGCACATATCTGGATAATCGGTTTATTGATGCCGCATATCACGCCCGTATGGAGAGGAGAAAAGAAGTAGATCCGGAAGGGTATCAGATTTATGGACTGGGTGAGTGGGGAGAGATCGGCGGCCTGATCCTGCATAACTGGGCCGTGGAAGATATCAGTCAGAACTTGGATGATTATGACGATATCGCAATCGGCCAAGACTTTGGATTCAACCATGCGAATGCGATTTTGCTCTTGGGGATGAAGGATGACAACATTTATATCCTGCAGGAGATTTATGTGTTTGAAAAAGAGACGGCAGAGATCATCCCACTGGCGATAAGAGCCGGAATGCCAAAGAATAGGACTATGTGGTGTGATTCCGCGGAGCCGGACCGGATCAAGGCCTGGAAGACCGCCGGCTTCCGGGCAAAAGGCGTCACGAAAGAACATACCACGGAAAAGAAGTACCAGGCGGCACAGATTGACTGGCTGAAGGGCATCGTCAGCAGGGATCGGGCAATCCACCGGATGATCTATGTCCATCCATCCTGCACGAATACGATTAAGGAATTGCAGCAGTGGAAGTGGAAAAAGGATGAGCGGACGGGTGAGTACCTGGACGAGCCCGTCCCGTTTCAGGATGATGCAATGGCCGCGCTCCGGTATGGGACAGAAGGATGGAGAAAACCGCCGGCTAGATATAACAGAGTCAATGGAGGAATATGACGTGAGGCAGGAGAAATACAGACTTGAAGATGATGAAGTGCTTGATGAAGACAGACTCGGAAAGTTCCTTTCCCTGCATGCAGCGGAGGTGACATTCCGGTATAAGCCTTTGATGGATGCATACATGACGGATTATCCGATTTTTCACAATCCACCAAAGCCAAAATATAAGCCGGACAATCGGATTGCGGTAAATTTTGCAAAGTATATTGTGGACACGATGAACGGGTTCTTTATCGGGATTCCCATTAAGCTGCAGTGCGACGATGAAAAGGTGTCAAAGTACGTAGAGCTTCTGGATCAATACAATGACCAGGACGATAATAACGCCGAACTGTCAAAGATCTGCAGCATTTATGGAAAAGGATATGAAATGTACTACGTGGATCAGGAGGGCAAGATAGGTATTACATATCTGGATCCGCAGGAAGCATTTATGATTTATGACGATTCGGTCCTGGAGCGGCCGAGGTATTTTATCCGAACCTATCTGGATTCAAATAATGTGCTCCATGGCAGTGTATCCGATGAAGAGAAGGTAAGGTATTTTGTTCAAAAAGGCAAGATCCAATTCCTGGATGAATACGAGAAGGCACATGGTTTTGCTGGGGTTCCCGCGACGGAATACCAGGAAAACGCAGAAGAGCAGGGAATCTTCGAGCCGGTTCTGACCATGATTGACGCCTATAACAAGGCGATTTCTGAAAAAGCGAATGATGTAGACTATTTCGCAGATGCTTACCTGAAAGTGCTTGGAACGCTTTTGGAAGAAGATGATATTAAACATATCAGGGATGACCGTATCATTAATTTCGATGGAGACATTGAAAAGGTAATTGTAGAGTTCCTGCAGAAGCCGGACGGCGACACCACCCAAGAGCATCTGATCGATCGGCTGGAACGTCTGATATTCCAGATTAGTATGGTGGCAGATATTTCAGATGAAAACTTTGGAACGTCATCCGGTATCGCTTTGAAATATAAGCTCCAGGCTATGAGCAATTTGGCAAAAACCAAGGAACGGAAGTTCAGCAGCGGAATGAACCGGCGATATATGCTGATATTCAGCAATCCGGTGTCCGGCATGCTCAAGGATGATTGGGTAAAGGTGAAACCGATCTTTACAAGAAACTTTCCGGCGAACGTACTGGAGGAAACCCAGATTGCGGGGAACTTGGAGGGCATTGTTTCGAAGAAAACCCAGCTCGGCACATTGTCTATTGTGGATAACGTAGATGAGGAATTAAAGCGGATAGAAGAAGAGGAAACAGAAAGCCAGAATGATGCAGTCATAAGGCAGATGTTTGGAGGTGCGGCAGATGACCAGTCAGGAATACTGGAAGAACCGGGAGACAGAACAGAGGAAGCATAACATCCAGGATGAAGCCGAGTATCAGAAGCATATCCGGGAGATCTACCAGAATATGATTGATGAAATTGAGAAGGAGATCAATGGATTTTACGGCAAGTATGCTAGTAAAGAAGGCATCACACTGGCAGAGGCGAAGAAACGGGCTGCCAAGGCAGATATTGAAGCTCTCGGAAGGAAAGCTGCCAAGTATGTAAAGGAGAAGAATTTCTCCCAGCAGGCAAATGATGAGATGCGGCTGTACAACATGACCATGAAGGTGAACCGGCTGGAGCTCCTGAAGGCGCAGATCGGGCTGGAGATGGTGGCCGGGTTTGATGAAATGGAAAAGTATTTCGGAAAAATTCTGACAGAAAGGGCGGTTTCGGAATTTGAGCGCCAGGCTGGTATCCTGGGAATGACAATCCAGAACAATGCGAAAGCTGCCAATGCTATCGTGAACGCCTCTTTCCACAATGCGACGTATTCAGACCGGATTTGGATGTATCAGGATATGCTCAAGAATGAGCTGTCAAGTCTGCTGCAGACCGGCCTGATCCAGGGGCAGAACCCGAGGCGGTTGGCAACGCATCTTCGGAAGCGCTTTGGAGTTAGCCAGAGCAATGCAGAACGGCTGATGATCACAGAGCTGGCAAGGGTGCAGACGGAAGCGCAGAAGCAGTCCTTTGAGCGGAATAGCTTTGAAGAATATACTTTCCTTGCTCTGGGAGACGCCTGCCCAATCTGCAAAGCTCTTGATGAAAAACACTTTAAGGTTGCAAAGATGATGCCGGGGACGAATGCTCCGCCGATGCATCCGTATTGTCGGTGTTCTGTGGCTGCCCATGAAGACAGCGAAGATTATGAGGCATGGATTAGCAGTTATGATTGGCATGGATTATCATTTGAAGAGTGGAAAAGACGAGGCGGATTAGAAACTGTATGGGATGATGTTTTAAACAGAAATTACAAGCAACTTTCTCTTGAAGAATTCAAAAAGATGCACCATACTGTAAGTAAAGAGGAGCGCCGGATACTTTATGGGCGCAGTCACTTTTCAGGATATATTAACTCCAGCAATGCAAGGAAATTGAACGGACTACTTCGCAGTGGAGAGACCCTTAATGCAGAATATCAGGAAATAGCAGATACATTGTCAGCTCTTATTCAGAGGAATGCTATACCGGAAGATATCAGTGCTACAAGATATGTTCGGCAGGATGCAATGCAGTCAATAATTGGAGTAGAGCCGCCAAAGCCAAGTTTAAAGCTTAGCAAGGAAGAGTACTTTAGAAAATTTGATGCAATTCCAGATCAAATTTCAAAGGGACGCATCTATACAGAAAAAGGATTTTTAAGTGTTAGCGGTGTCGCTGATAAAAATGTTATGGTTGACAAGATGGTACAACTGAATATAAAAATCCCGAAAGGTACTCCTGCATATATAACGACAAATTATAAAGAGTCAGAAATCATTTTAGATCGTGGAACAAGACTTGAAATAACGGGGGCACGTATAGAAAATAGCGGAACATCTAAAGCTAAAATTGTTTTGGAATGTATTGTGAGGTGAAAACTATGACGAAGGATAGAAAGAAGCAGCTGAATGATTTATGGATGAATACAGATGTCGGAAAGTGGGCGATTGCCCTGGCAGATGGCAGGAAAGATGATGCAGACAAAATTTGTGATGAACTTTTTCAAAATGGCCATGTCGCTCCAGTAGAATATCTTTTGGATGAAGAAAAGAAGCTTGGTATGGCGTTGAAGGAAGCATTGAAGTATAAAGGCGAAGGGCGAGAATATATGGATGTGATTGAAGAGAGTCATTATAGCTTAGTTGATATTATGGTTGCATATGAATTTTCGCTTCTTGATCTGCACGATTTATAAGAGAGGAATATTAATACTACCAGTCAGAAATGGCCGGTGGTATTTTTATACCCATTTTTAAGAAAGGAAAGGTGAAGAATATGAAATTTACAGAGGCGCTAAAGAATATGAAGAAAGGAATTCCGATGAAACTTCCGTCATGGGGAGGCTATTGGTATTGGGATCCGGAAAAAGAAACGATTATGATGAAATGCCGGGCGGTTGACTCAGATACTGGAAAGAATCTGCTTGATATCAGAGAAACGCAGCGTGTTGAGTATACCTTGACAAATGTACTGTCTGACGAGTGGATCCCGGCTACAGAAGAAAATACGACCATATTGGGAGGAACTCCGACTTTCAGCTTTGGTGATGCCATCAAGTACATGAAGCGCGGACTTAAAGTGAAACGCAAGGGATGGAACGGGAAAAACCAGCATATCGAACTGGCTAAGAATATCAGCTATATAACACCAGATGGAAATATTCAGAATTGCGACCATGACGCAATCGGGAATAGGGCTATTGCTTTTGTTGGAACATCAGGTGTGCAGATGGGATGGCTTGCTTCTCAAGCTGACATGTTGGCTGAAGACTGGATTTTTGCAGAATAGACAGGCGGTGATCCAAATATCTCCCTCCGGCGGGGAATGACCGGGACAGTAAAGGAGTGGTGTGATTGATTGCAGTGAGCGTTCGGAAGGACGGGATCACGGTTTCTGGCCATGCAAATTATGCAGAGGCCGGGAAGGATATTGTCTGTGCCGGCGTGTCGGCGCTGGTGCAGGGGCTGATCAGATCTGTTGAGAGTTTGGCCAGCGACAAAATCGAATATGAGATATCGCCCGGAAGGGCTGATATATATTACAGGGATCTGTCGGAAGCAGGAAGGCTTCTGGTGGATTCCTTTTTCATTGGCATCTGCCAGATTGCCAGTGAGTTTCCGGATAATGTTCGGATAAAGTAACAGGTGTGTCCGAAATGACGAAAAACTATGATTCAATGCAATGGCCTGGGCTTAACGGAATGGGCTGGGGCAGAAGGAGATTTCAATGAAAAATAAGGTGTACAACATAATGATGGGCTTACAGATGTTCGCGGAAAGCGGAGACGGTGGGGCCGGAGGTACTTCTGGCAATGGCGGCGCTGCTGATACGAATGGAGGCACAGGAGCAGGAGATGGTAGAAGCGAGAATAAGCCGCTGTCTTTTGATGATTTTCTGAAACAAGAAGGGAATCAGGCAGAATTTGACCGCCGGGTGCAGAAGGCGATTGATACAGCGGTAACCAATGCACAGAGCAAGTGGAAAGCGCTGCATGACGATAAGCTGTCGGAGGCGGAGAAACTGGCGAAGATGACAAACGAAGAAAAGTCAGCTTACAGGGTGTCCCAGCTGGAAAAGGAGCTGCAGGCGTTTAAGGAAAAAGATACCCGGGCTGAGATGTCGAAGACGGCGAGAAAAATGCTGTCGGAGGATGGAATCACTGTTCCGGATGAGCTGCTGGCGCACCTTGTCAGTATGGATGCCGAAGACACTAAAAAGGCGGTACAGGCCTTTTCGAAGCTGTTTTCAGATGCGGTGCAGGATGCCGTAAAGGATAAACTGAAAGGCAATCCGCCGAAGCGTGGAACCGGAAGTAATGGCAATATTACCAGAGAACAGATCCTTGCAATCAAGAACCCTTCTGAACGTCAGAGAATGATTGCAGAACACATGGAATTATTTGAGTAAAGGAGAAAAATATGCACAATGTAGAAAAACTGGGCCTGCAGGTGTTTGCGGCCCCCAATAACATGACTGGAACAGCCCAGATTCAGGTGCGGGCAAGAGAGATTGATTTTGTCACTTCTTTTGGCAAAAATATGCAGGCCCTGCTGGATATCATGGGAATCACCCGGATGATTAAAAAGCAGAACGGGACTGCGTTGAAGACGAAAAAGGTATCCGGTACGCTACAGTCTGGAGATGTGGCTGAAGGTGATGAGATTCCGCTGTCCCAGTACACGGTAACAGAAGAAGTATTTGACACGATCAAGATTGAGAAGTACAGGAAAGGCGTTTCCCTTGAGGCTATTGCTGAGAAGGGCTACGACGCCGCCGTGGATCAGACCGATGCAGAGTTTAAGTCAGACTTGCAGAACAAGATTCTGGACAAATTTTATACTCAGCTGAAGATGGGCTCCCTGGTAGGACATGAAAGCACCTGGCAGATGGCAATCGCTATGGCAATCGGTAGAGTGAAGGATAAGTTCGAAAAAATGAAGAGGACTGCAACCGGGGTTGCTGTATGGGTAAATACGCTGGATGTCTATAAATATGTGGGCGCTGCAGATATCACTATGCAGACGGCTTTTGGCATGAACTATATCCAGAACTTCCTGGGGGCAGATACCTGCTTTATCTCTTCGCAGATCCCGGAGAATACGGTCATTGCCACACCGCTGAACAACCTGGTTGCGTATTACGTAGATCCGGCGGATTCAGAGTTTGTGAAAGCCGGCCTGGCTTATACCGTAGACCCTGAAACCGGTTTTATCGGGTTCCATGCACAGGGTACCTATGAGCGGGCGATTTCGGACATGTTTGCCATCATGGGTGTTCGGCTGTTTGCGGAGTACCTGGATGCGATCGCCAACATTGCTGTTGGTGGTGCAGATACACAGACGTTGGGAACACTGACCGTAAAGTCAGAAGCAGGAAGCGAGGCGGGAAAAACGAAACTGACGGTTGATCCGCAGCTGGCGTCCATCAATAACGTGTATAAGTACAAAACCAATGCTTCTGCGGCTACGGAAGTAACCTATGGAATGGATGTTAAGACCTGGACGAAATGGGATGGAAAATCTGAAATTTCTGCGACAAGCGGCCATCACGTTACGGTTGTAGAAGCGGATCCTAACTATAAGGCTGTTCGTTCTGGTGACGTAACAGCAACGGTAAATCCGGGGGAATAATTAGTCCCGACATTATGACCTTATTTCCGGCAGGTCGGGACTTATTGGGCAAGCAGGTATCAGACATGGTTGGAAATGATCTCTGTGTATATGCGGATGGAAGTGTGTATGGCACTCTGAAATACATAACGGGATATACAGGGTTTTCAAGCAATGGGGAAGAGCAGGCGGGATACTATTTCCCGTTTGTGCTTGCCAAGACCGGAACAACGATGAGCCTGAAGAAAAATGGCGTTGCCGCACCAGGGAAAGAGAACATGCCGTTTGATCCGGAAATCATTTTACGGATTCCGGAAAAAAACGATCGATGGACCATAGAAGTGGACGGAGCGCCGGTGGTGACGTTTAATTTTAATGGTGCTACCTGGGCATAGGGTGGTGATTGTATGCTGGAAATTTTAAAAATTCTGCTGGGAATCCCGGCGGAGGATAAATCCCTTGATGCAAAACTGGATATCATCCTGGCCTCTGTCAGAAGTCGCCTGAAGGCTCTTCTGGGCGGTCAGGAGCCTCCGGATGAATTGAATTATATCATTACGGATGTCGCGGTAATCCGATACAACCGGATCGGGTCAGAAGGGCTCTCTTCACACACCGTTGAAGGGGAAAGCCAATCTTTTACGGAGGATGACTTCGCGGCGTACCGTGATGATATTCAGGCTTATCTGGATGGGCAGAAAGACGCGCGGAAAGGTAAGGTGAGGTTTCTGTGAGATATGATACACCGGTATATTTCCAGAAAATCACACCCGGGAAGTACGATCCCAGTACCGGAAATTATGGCGATGATACCGTGGAGGAAACTCTGCGGTATGCATCTGTCATGAATACTGGGGAAGATCAGTTGAGGCTGGTCTATGATGGCCCCAAACAGGGAAGCCTGACCATTCAGCTTCAGAACCATTACACGGCGCCATTTTCGCAGATCCGGATTGGAGAGAAGATCTACCAGGTGGATTCTTCCCGGGAACTCAGAACGAAGCATACATTTATTGTATCGGAGGTGCTGTGATGGGGATTAAGCTCAGCGGAGCGAAGGAGCTGAAAGCTGCGCTGGCAAGACAAAGAAATGTGCAGATGCTGGCGGCCCCTGTGGTAAAGCACCATGGAGCACAGCTGCAGCAGAACGCGCAGCGCTATGCCCCGGTGGACACCGGAACCCTGAAACGGTCAATACGTCTGGAAATCAGGGACAGCGGGCTGACAGCAGAAGTTGCAGCGACAACGGATTATGCCGCTTATGTGGAGTACGGTACGCGGTTTATGCTTGCACAGCCTTATGTGCGTCCGGCGTTTCAGCAGCAGGAAGGGAAATTCTTGCGTGACCTGAGAAAGATAATTGATGAATGAGGAGGCGAGGCTTATGGATCCGCAGCAGATGCTGTTTACCCGCCTTCTGACGGATCTGCGGGCGAAAGGGTATGCCGTATATGACGGAATGATGCCTCCGGAAGGTACACCATATCCTTTTATTTATCTCGGAGACAGTCAGACGGTGGATGAGAACAGGAAGCAGGCAGTGCAGGGGACAGTATATCAGACAATTCATATCTGGCACGATAATGTGAGACAGCGCGGTACGTTATCAGCGATGGTTCTGGGCGTAAAGACAGTCTGCCGGCAGTTGGAAAACAAGTCCGGATGGCTGCTGGAGGAGTGTGCTTGCCAGATCCTGCCTGATGATACGACAAACAACCGCCTCATGCACGCAGTGATTGAGGTCGGTTTTAGATTTTAAAGGAGAGTAGCGGAGATGAAAAAATATAATTTGCAGATTTTTGCGGACGCAGTAGAAGCAGTCAGGGGAAAAAGGCTGGTATATCTGTACAGGGTTTACAGCGCCGGCGAGACCAAAACAGGAGCGAACCTGGCTTTTACGACAGAAAACAGCCGGTCCGTATCCAAGGATGCGGATACTACAGCAACGAAAGACGGATCAATCCGGACGCCCGGTGAAGCCGAGATTGAGATCAACGCTACAGCAGTGCTGACCAAAGGCGATACGCTGATTGCGGAACTGGAAGCGGCTATGCTTGCCGATTCCTTAATTGAGATCTGGGAAGCCAATCTGGATGAGCCTGTTACCGGCGGATCCGGCTCAAATCAGTTCAAAGGGACGTATTACCAGGGGTATCTGACTTCCCTGGAAAAGTCATCGGCGGCGGACGGTTTTGTGGAGGTATCGCTTACCTTTGGCGTCAATGGTGACGGCGCAGCAGGAAATGTAACCGTGACTGCTGAACAGCAGGAAGCTGCAGCGTATGCATTTGCGGATACGACAATGCGGAGTGAAGACTGAGGGGAGGGCGTTGTGCCTTCCCTTATTTTACGGAAAAGGAGTAGAGAATGATGCAGATAACGGTAAACGAGAAGCAGATTGAACTGAATTTCGGAATCCGGTTTGTACGCGAGCTGGACAAAAAATTCCATATCACACTTAACGGCGGGAAACGGGTCGGGACGGGGCTGGAAGAGACGGTTCCCATGCTTTTTGCGGGGGATATTCTCGCACTGGAAGAGATTCTTCAGGCTGCTGCCTGGGGAGCCGAAAGCAAGCCCACACAGGAAGAGCTGGACGATTATCTGGACAGCGTGGAGGATGTGGATGCGCTGTTTGAGACTGTTTTGGAAGAATTAAAAAATCAGAATGCTACCAGGAAAAAGACGCTCGCACTGGTAGCGGATCTGGAAGAGAGACAGCGGGCGGATGCGGCACTGAGGAAAACCGGAAAGACTTTGAAGAACAGTACGAAGAGCTGATCCTTGTAGCCATGCGCCGGTTCGGAATGACGGATCTGGATGAAATAGACCGTATGACCTACCGGGAATTCCGGCTGCGGATGAAAGCTTATGAGCTCCGCCGGCTGGATGAAGAATACCGGATTGCGCTTCTGGCCTGGCAGATCCGGGAGATCGACGCAAAAAAGAAAAATGGGAAAAACAAGTATCGGTATGTATATGATTCCTTCCGAAAGTTTTTCGATTATGAAGGACAGGAAAAGAAAATCCTCGAGGCTGCCGGGCAGGGAAACAGGCCGAAAACAGCAGTGGAACGGTACAAAGATTACATGAGGGCAAAGAAATGTCAGACCATAATGTAACAGCGATATTAAGTGTAAAAGACAGAAATTATTCCTCTCAGATGGAGGCGGCGATTGGCCAGCTGGAAGATCTGGAGCAGGCAACAGGCAGTTCTTCCACTTCCGTGGCAAAAATGGGGGCGGCTTTTGGCGCTGCGGCGAAAGTTGTTGAATCAGCGATGTCTGCGGTGAGCAGCTGTGTTGGGGATGCGATTAAGCGCTTTGATACCCTGCGGCAGTTTCCAAAGGTTATGCAGCAGATCGGGTTCAGCGCGGATGATGCCGGTGCGGCCACGGAAAAACTGACGGACGGAATTCAGGGACTTCCAACATCCCTGTCTGAGATTACGGCCAATACACAGAGCCTGGCTCTGCTGACTAGCGATCTGGAGGAAGCGGCAGATCTTTCCATCGCGCTGAATGACGCATTTCTTGCCTCTGGGGCTTCGTCTGAGGACGCTGCCCGAGGGTTGCAGCAGTATACCCAGATGCTCTCTACCGGAACCGTAGACCTGGAATCCTGGAGGACGCTCCTGGAGACTATGGGTGTGGCCCTGAATGACGTAGCCGCTGAGTTTGGATATACCGGCCAGAGTGCAAAGAATGACCTGTACAATGCCCTGAAGGGCGGCGAGATTACCTTTGATGAGTTTAACCAGACCTTGATGAATCTGGATCAGGGACTGTCGACGGCCAATGACAGTTTTGTATCCTTTGCAGATCGGGCCCTGACGGCTTCGGAAGGCATCGGAACATCCCTGCAGAACATCCGGACAGCGGTAGTGACTGGCCTGGCCAATATGGTCTCATCCATTGACGAGGCTATGCAGGAAGCAGATCTCGGGACGCTGGCATCTGGACTGAACAGCCTGAAAGGCGTTGTTACGGACGTTTTTAATACGATCGGGAATGTAATCAAGGGCGCTATCTCCATAGCGGCACCGGTGCTGAAGAATCTGGCTGAGAATATGGATCTGGTTGCGGTGTCTGTTGGGGCACTTGCGGCCAGATTTATAGCCCTGAAGGTAATCGATACCGCCAGGAACAAAATAAAAGATTTCCGGACGGCGATGAAAAATTCATCCGATACGATCAAAAAGTATAATTCTCTGCTGGAAAAATACGGTTCGAAGCAGAAAGCTGCTGCCGCCGCTGAAGAGGCTATGGCAAAGGCAAAAGAACTGTCGGAAAAGGCAACGCAGGCGCAGATAGAGGCGGAAAAGGCTGCCATGGACGTGAGACAGCTGGCTGTGGATGCTCTGAAAGTAGAGAATGACGCTTTGAAAGCTGGCGCAACCGCAGAGCAGGCAAAGGCAGCCGCATCTAAAGCAAATGCATCCGCTACCGAAGCCCAGATTGCGGCCGAACAGAAGAAAATTGATGCGGAAAAGCTGGATGCACAGGCTACCCAGGCTGCGGCAGTCGCAGAACAGACCCAGGCGGAGGCTCAGACGCTTGGCAATACGCAGATCAGTCTGAAGTCTGCCCTGCTTGGTGTCTTGTCCGGCCAGACTTCTATCGCCACAGCAGCGCAGCAGGCCTTTAATGCTGCGCTTAGCGCGAATCCGATCGGGTTTGTCATTACGGCAATATCCGGTCTTATCGCGGCTTTCAGCGGCCTTGCGGCTTTACTTGGAGGTGCCAAGACCGAGGCGCAGAAGTATGCAGAGGAACAGGAAGAGGTCCGGAAATCGCTGGAAGAGTCTGCGGAAGAGTTAGAAGAGTCAACAAAAGAACATGAGAAAAATATAACTGTCTCGAAAGAAAATGCCGAGTCTGCTACGAAACTTGCGGATGAGATCGCAAAGCTGCAGGGCGATATTGAGGAGGCAAACGCTGCAGAAGAGGATTCATCCCAGTTAAAAACGGAACTGCAGTCAAAGGTCAGTGAGCTGAACAGCCTTCTGGGAGAATCGGTATATGCTTACGATGAGACCACGAATGCTCTGTCGGCTTCTACGGATGAAATGAAAGCCTATATTAAACAGGCGCAGAAGCAGGAAGAGGTCAATGAACTGACCGCCCTGCAGGCGGACCAGCTGGAGAAGTTGTCCAATGCGCGGGCAGAAGCAACAGAAGCGGAAAAAGACTATGAAGCTGCAAAGAACGCGTCTATACAGGCGGAAGAAGACTATAACCAGGCGGTCCAGGAGGGCGGCGCCAATTATGACAGGCTAATCATTGAGAGAGATCAAGCCATTGCGGATGCGGAAAGCAGAATGAAGAGTGCCCAGAAGACCATGGAAGACGCAAATGCCCGGGTCAGTGATTATGAAACACAGTGGCAGGAAACATCGGAGAAGGTCGCGGCGGCGCAGGAAGAACTGAAGACCTCTCAGGAAGAATACAGTACTGTCCTGAAGAATACAGCAAATGATTATAGCCTATTGGAAACAGCGGCCGTCCAGGCAGTAGCGGCGCAGTATCAGGCCAATCAGGAGATGATTGCCAATGGCTCAATAGCTTATGAGCAGCTGTCGGAGAAAAATCAGGCCCTGGTAGATAACCTGCAGTCTATGTGGGATCAGTATTATGAGTCCTCATCCAATCTCTGGGAGGTGCTGAAAGACGAAGAAACCCTGAGTGTCGACCAGATGATCCAAAACCTGCAGACCAATCAGAAGACGATTGAAACCATGGCGTCAAATATGGGGACTCTGCGAGATCGTTTTGCGTCCCTGGGACTGGATACGGCTGTGTTGGATCAGCTGGACAACATGGGAATTGAGGCTTCTGCCGACATTGCGGAATTGGTAACGGCATCAGACGAACAGCTGCAGGCTCTGGCAACTGCTTTCGGCAATGCCGGGACAACCTCGACAGAAGCAATGTCAACAAGTCTGGGAACGGCGGCAGCATCCAATATACCGGCGGCAATCCAGAACTTGGTAGACACTACGAAGCAGGGATTAGCGGATCAGATCGCGGCTGCCGACTGGGCGGAACTGGGCGAGGCGCAAATCCAGGGCATTGTTGAAGGCGTAGAAGGCATGACGGATGATGCTGTGGACGCTTCCGTGAAGGCAGCAGAAGAAGGCTACAAAGGTTATCAGGACAGTATACAAAGCGGATCACCGTCGAAGGTCTATGCCGGATATGGCGAAGATCAGATGACCGGGTTGATTCAGGGCATCAATAACAAGCGTGGACAGGTACTGAGTTTGCTGCAGGCGGTTGCTGCACAGATACAGGCACCGTTTAAAAATCTGCAGTCTGCCTTCCAGAATTATGGCTCTTATGCTATGCAGGGTTTTATTAATGGTATGAACAGCAGGCGTTCCTCCGTCATGTCGACTGCTAATAGTATTGCCAATACCGCGGCATCTACCATCAGTAATGCTCTGCAGATCGGATCACCATCGAAGCTGCTGCGGAAATATGGCGCCTGGGGAATTGAAGGTCTTGAAATTGGTATGGAATCCAGAGAAAAGGGTGTCAAACGGATTGCCCGCCGGATTACGGATGCCATGGCGTCTATTTTCATCCCGCAGATGTCTGATTACTCCTACAGCGGGGAACTGGCCATGGCGGGAGGTTTTACATATAGCATGGATGGCCTGAGGGAAGATATGGCGGAGTTGATAGATGCTGTTAATAGCCGGCCTATTGTGGTGCAGAATGATCTGAAGGTTGACGGTCGGAGTTTTGCAAAAAGTACAACAATGTATATTACAAGAGAACAGGAATCGCAAGCGCAGCTTGCCGAATACATAGAGGGTAAACGATGAGTGCATATGTGTTTACAGATACAACGGAAGCATCTCCGCTGCCGGCTCTGTCGGCCGAAGCAGTATGGTTCGACGGACATTGTTTGGATACGGAGATCACAGGCTTCCGGACGTTAAATGTTCAGGGGCGAGAGGTCGCGGAAAAGGAAGTCGATACATATGAGACAGGCGGTAAGGCTGGTGAAGCATTCCGGAGGGCGTATTACAAGACCCGGACGATTACAGTTACCTATCAGATTATGGTAAATACGGCGGAACAGTTCCGAGAGAGCTATAATCAGTTAAACCGCTTGCTACATGCAGAACAGGCCCGGCTTATTTTTAATGACGAACCGGATAAGTATTTCATTGCGACAAAAGCATCAAATAATGAGGTGGATGCAGGTCTTAATTGTGTAACTGGCGCCATTGATTTTTTGTGTGCTGATCCGCGTAAATATTCCACGGTAGAAAAAGTCTTTACAGCTGCATCAGATGACGGCGGTGTTTTAAAGGCGACCATCGTAAACAACGGTACGGATGCGGCGCCGATCAGCTATAAGATCACACATAATCACGAAAACGGCTATATCGGCATTGTCAGTGAGTATGGTGCCATCCAGCTGGGAAAGGTACAAGAGGCGGACGGAGAAAACTACCAGCAGAATGAAACGCTGTTGTCCGGAATCCAGGCCATCCTGGCCGCACCCGACGATCATGGGACCAACTACATGCACCCCGACCACAACATGGGCGGAGAACTGAAGTATACGTCCAATTCCGGCGGGGTGGTTATTCACAGCATGGGAACTGGCGCACCGGGGAAATGGTGCGGAGGGATGCGGACCATTTCAATTCCACAGGATTCAGAAGGGATTGCGGGCGCAAAAAATTTCTGGTGTTATCTGAACTGGTGGTTCCAAACGGCCTACCTGGGACAGACCGGAGAGCAGTCCATTGCATTTTTGACGGCGGATAATAAGGTGATCTGCGGGTACAGCCTGTATAAAGCTGACATGTCCGGAAATACAGCAGCACTGGAGTTTTGGCTGAATGGAAAAATTGTGGCAACAAAAACATTTACGCCGTCCGGAAACCAGATGGAGAATCCATTTGATGGCCCAAGAGGGCATCAGGACATCCGGAAAGAAGGGGATAAGGTCACGTATTACTGGTTTGGCAGTTATATTCCCTATACGGATCCGGCGGTCAAGGACATGGTCTGTACAAGAATCCAGATCGCGTTTACCCAGTATTATGGCCGCAACATTGATCCGAATAGCCAGTACGTGACCCGGAACTGCCTGCGTGACCTGAAATTCCAGAAGATGAATGTTGATAAGTGGAAAGATGTGCCGAACCGGTATTCTGCAGGCGATGTTATCACCATCGATGGAGAAACTACAAAAATATATCGGAACGGTATGAATATTACAGGGGATGAAGTCGCCGGTAGCACGTATTTTTCAGCACCGCCGGGAGAAACCGTTGTGGAATTTCGGGTTTCGGATTTTTGCACGCCGGCGCCGGATATCCAGGTGTCAATCAGTGAGGTATATCTATGATGAAAAACATAAGAATCGCAGTCCTGGATAGTCACGATATGATACTGGCAATAATGGACAATACTGCGCCCAAAGCGCTGCATTATTATGACGATGAACTCCATGAATACCTAAAAGGATCTGCTTACACTTACAAATTTTCCTGCAGTACAAAGCATATGGATTCGCAGTATATCATCGAGGGAAATAAGATCGCATTCCGGGAAGCGGGGAAACAGCGTGATTATTACCTGAACATCATGTATGTGGAAAAGGACGAATATGAAGTCCGGGCGGAGTGTTACGGGTTACTGTTTGAATTGCTGAATGAAGACGTTGGAGCCTATGCGCCATCCCAGGCCATGACGTTTGCGCAGTATTACGCAGCGTTCGACCCAGAGGGCAGCACAACACTGGGCCTGAATGAAGTATCGGACAAGTCCATCAAAAACGAATGGACCGGTACCGAAACCCTGCTGGCACGTCTGTACTCCCTGGCAACCGTATTTTCCGCGGAGATTGAGTTTGTTGCGGAACTGAACGATGATTATTCGCTGAAGCGGATCGTGGCCAACATATATCGGGAGCATTCGGACGAGTATCAGGGGATGGGCCGGGAACGGACGGATATTACTCTGCGGTACGGAAAAGAGATAACCGGCATTACCAAAACGTCGGATATCACTGGGCTGTATACGGCGATCCGGCCGACTGGAAAAGATGGTCTTAAGATTACGAATCTTGTCAAAACGGAATACGATGAGAACGGCAACATCGAATATAGCAGTCCCGTCGGCGACGATTCCATCCGGGCAGTGCAGGCGCGTGATCGGTTTCCATCGAATCTGACGCGGGAATATGACGGCTATATCATGCGTGTCTGGTCCTATGATACCGACAATGCGGAAATGCTGTACGGGCAGGCCCTGGCGCAGTTGAAGAAACTCTGTGAACCCCAGGTCAGTTATGAGATATCTGGCTATGTGGATGCCGAGATAGGGGACACAGTGAAAATCGTGGACGAGGAATACAACCCAGTCCTTTATTTATCCGCGCGGGTGACAGAACAGATCCGAAGCTTTACGGATCCAGCGCAGAATAGGACCACATTAAGCAACTTTCGGGAGCTGCAGAGCCAGATCGATCAGAAACTGCTGGATCAGCTGCAGGAGCTGGTGGACGCGAACCGGATGTTTACTTGCTCCATTATTACAGATAACGGTATCGTCTTTAAGAATGGCGAAGGCAGCACAACTCTGACAGCATCGGTGATGGATGCCGGGAATGACCTGACGGACACTATGACTATCACCTGGGAGAAGGACGGTGTATCTGCAGGGACAGGGAAGAGACTAGAAGTGCAGGCATCGGATGTCAGCGTGAAGGCCGTGTACAGCTACGAAGCCCGTGATATGAATGGAATCTTGCGGGGCGTGTGCGAGGTGACGGTCACGAATGTCACAGATGGAGCACGGGGCGAGGATGGGGAAAACGCCATCCTGCTGATGATTGACAGCAGTAACGGGGATATGTTTAAAAACAGCGCAGTCTCCACGACACTAACTGTTACAGTGATCGTCGGGGACGCATGGCTTGACACATCAACCAAGCTGAAGAGCTATTTCGGGGAGCAGGCAGCCCTCGTTTGGGAAAAGAAAGGCCTAGGGGAGACAGGGTTTACCGAGATCCCTGGCACTGACCCTAGGCTCTCAGACAACGGCTTTATTTTTACGCTCTCCCCAGCAGATGTGGAGACCAAGGCGGTGTTCAGATGCAAACTTGATTGTTAGGAGGATATCTAAATGGCAGTAAAAGCAAGTAACCAAAAAACGCTAATGGATCTGACGGATGGGTATTCCGTCATCCTCACAAATGACAACTATACATTCCTGGGAGATACAGACAGCGTCAGCGGTACCCAGTCCACGACCTGCCAGATCCAGGCCCTCCAGGGGGCAAACCAGGTGGCATGTGATGTGGGAGAGATCACAACGCCTACAGGACTGAGCATCGTAAGCGATGGAAAGACCCCGATTCCCACGCTGACGATTACAGCCACGGCAGCACTTAAGCAGTCAGGCAGCGTGACAATCCCGGTTGTGATCGGGGACATCACTATCAACAAAGTCTTCAGCTGGTCGATCGCCTTTCGTGGGCAGGATGGGCAGGATGGAAAAGACGGGGACAGTGTGACAGTGACTAGCACATCTGTGACATACCAAGTGGGTGCATCCGGGACAACGAAACCGACAGGACAGTGGGACACCAGTGTCCCAAGTGTTCCTGCCGGCCAGTACCTGTGGACGAAGACCGTTGTAAATTACAGTGATGGAAAGAGTACCGAGGCCTACAGTGTATCCCGGAGCGGGACTAACGGTTCAGACGGCACCAGTGTGACGATCACAGATACGGATATTACATATCAGAAAAGCAGTAATGGCATAACACCTCCTACGGGGGCATGGTCACCAACCATTCCATCTACTGCAGCCGGTGAGTATCTATGGACAAGAATTATTGTCACATACAGCGATGATACATTGACCACATCTTACAGTGTGTCCCGTAATGGGGCAGATGGGCAGGATGGTGCAGATGCCCTGACCCTTGTTATTACGTCCAGCAACGGGGACATCTTTAAGAACACGGCCATCGCCACTACTTTGACTGCCCTTGTCTATAAAGGAGGGGCTGAGGTGACCGGGAGTGCCCTGACAGCATTGGGGACGATCAAATGGTACAAGGATGGAGGGATGGAAGCAGTGGCAACAGGACAGACTCTGACGATCACGGCAGGGCAGGTGCAGACTAAGGCAACCTATATTGCACAATTGGAGGGATAGACATGGCAGTAAAAGCGTCTGGATCCATTACACTTGTCCGGGTCGATGATGGTGCCAGGGGGACAGATGGGCAGATGCTGTACGCAACCTGTGCGACCGCGTCGGCAACCGCAGCAAAGGTTGCAACTCTGTCTAGTGGAGCATTAACCCTGACGGCAGGCGCTACTGTGGCTGTTCGGTTTACAAATGCAAATACAGCATCCAGCCCGACATTAAATGTGGGCGGGACCGGGGCAAAAGCCATCTACACACAGGGTGTACGCTATGCATTCTGGTCCGCCGGTTCTACCGTGGTATTTACCTATGACGGATCTTATTGGCGAGTGGCGTCCGAACCGGTGTATGCCAATACAGCAACGATTGGAAATCCGGCAGGATATCACCTATATTTTGATGGGACAAATATATGGTTCCGATGCGGCAGCACAGTGCTGGCCGCATATAATTCAGCAGAAATTAACATCAGTGATGGAGCAGTAATCGTTGAAGATAGTGCGCTGACTGTGAGTACGCCGATAGGTGGGCCAACATCGTATCGAGCAAGAGTTCGCATTGGAGGAGAGCATATTCGAACTGCCATTTCAAACGGAGAAACATTCAAGGATGCTATTGATTTTTTGCCGGATGGAGTGGTGAATTTTTATAATCCAACTAAATCAAATAGCCCATTAATCAGCAAGGCAGATCGGCCCAGTTTATTCCGCTCTGCGTTCGGAAACTTAAAAACGGAGAACAACGAAGAGGGAATGTATATTTATGGGGCATACCAGACGGAAAACGGAGCGCCCTCTGACTGGAGCGGATCTATGTATGTTTTCCGAGCAGCCCAAGGGGATGAAAAAATATTAAAATATGCGTTTACTACAGACGGACAAATCTATTTTATGAGGGTTGACGCCGGTACGAATGCCGTTGAAAAAGATTGGACGCAAATATAACAGAAAGGCTATAGATCATGGATGAATACATCAGAAGGGAAGAGCATGACGAATTTTCCAGGAGGATGGAAGAAGAACATAGGCGGACAAATAAACGTCTGGAACTATTAGAAGAGAATGTGCAGCAGCTGACTGATCTGACTGCATCTGTGCGGGAACTGACGGTCAGTGTTGGAAATCTGGCTGAAAAGCAGGACGATATGATCAGTCGGGTAGACGCGCTGGAAAAAGAGCCGGCAAAAAACTGGAGTACGTTAAAAACAG
>ERZ1090860.558-NODE-559-length-21954-cov-8.078725_pt1 | contig 21954 bp, 12 predicted proteins | sample MGYA00478483_ERZ1090860 | MGnify/ENA primary metagenome ERZ1090860 (study PRJEB33644, sample SAMEA5815741) | chicken gut metagenome | biome: Chicken; feature: Gastrointestinal Tract; material: Caecum | place: Ireland | collected 2019-01-01 | study: A study of the...
ATACGGAACGGAACCTGTTTTGTATCGGATCCGTCTGCGTTTGTCCAGGCGCTGCCATTATACTGCTGAAGCTTAAAGACTACCTTCAGTGTGTAATCTCCGCTCTTCGCCATTCCGAAAGAGCCTGTATACGGCGCCTCCGTCCAGGTGTTTGTATTGATCACCGTCCAGTTCAAAGGTATATAACGTGTATCTCCTTTTCTTGGAGAGGTATTATCCATGCCCGCGCCTACTGCGGTAAAGGAGATTCTGGACTGCGTCGTATACACTCCGTTATACTCGATTCCGGATATATAATTATCATCCGCAGAAGCTTTTTTCGGAGAATATGCATTTACACTTACCTGAATATATGCCAAAAGCGTCAGATGGTTATTGTTGTCCACATCGCCAGGAAGAGAAACTGCTCCCCGGATACGGAAGGTCTGCGCCTCTGTGCTGGAAGGATCATAGCTGCAGTTTTCCACATCCCATGCAACAGAAGCTTTCATATTTCCCGCAGTAGTTTCTATCACCACTGTTGACGGAAGCTTTAAAGACTGCGCGTCCTTTTTTGTTCCGTTTGTAAGCCCTGTCACTGCCGCCGGCTGCTGGATCTTTGTAACGGTCGCCGTTCCCCTGATCACCTGGAATTTTACCGTAACGCCGGTTTTTGCCTGGCCGGAAGCGATCTGCACGCTTTCCTCATAATCGCCTGCCGCCAGTCCGGTCTTTGGTCTGACAGTAAAACTTACAGACTCTCCCGGCTGCAGTACAAGATCTGCCGATCCTGAACCGCCGATCTCAAAATTGTCCGCCGAAGGCTGCGTCAGGGTTTCCGCCAAGTTCCCATTATTGGTAACGGTAAACTGCTGCGCTTCTATCTCGCCATATCCCTCTTTTGTACTGGAAAATTCCAGCGTATCCGGAGTCACGGAGAGGCTGTGCGTGCCTTCCTCCACTGTAAATCCTGCGGTGATCTGTATTTCAGTTCCCGTTCCTTTATCTGTGATCACAAAAGTTTCTTCATAACTGCCTGCCGCCAGCCCGGTCTTTGGTCTGACAGTAAAGGAAGTAGTTCCTCCCTGGGCGCTGATCTTTTCATCCGCAAGGGACGCGTCAAAGTACTGCGCCTCTTCTTTGCCGTTTACAGACCAGCTCAGCTCCGCGTCTCCGTTTCCGCTGTTGGTCACTGTCACAGTTTTTGCTTCCGGAGCCTCTGCATAGCCTTCCACAGACGTGCCAAACTCCAGTTTTGCAGCGTCTGCTTCAATCCGGCTTGTTTTCTCCGGTTCCGGAGTAGGCGTGGCCGTTGCCTCCGGCAACGTTGTCTTTACGGAGACAGAAAGAAGCTGGCTGCCGTCCGACACATCTGAAAAGCTGATCGTGTCCTCATATGGTTTCCCGGCCTCCAGATTATCTGCTGCCGGTTTTACTGTAAATGTGAAAGTCGATCCCGCTTCCACAGTCACCTGATCCGAGGGCGTCACCGATACTGTTCCCGCCACTGTAGCCGCTTTCAGCGTCACTGCCTGCGTACCGGTATTTGTAATCGTTATCGTCTGTTCCTCTGTGTCTGTAAATTCCAGCGCTTCCCTGTCTGCCTTCAGAGTTTCCGATGGACTTTCTTTCTCTTCCACGGTCATTTTTGCAGTAAAAGAAGCTGTCGCTCCCTCTTCACTCGCATATGTGATGGTGTCCTCATAAGTACCTGGCTCTGTTCCCGCTCTCGGGCCGATCCACAGCTCTACGCTGTCTCCCGGTTCCAGAGGCTCGCTGATATCCTGAACTACAAAATGTTCCGGACTGATCGGTGTGAAATTCAGCGTTCCTGTTCCTGTGTTCTTCACCGTCACATACTGGCCTTCATTATCTTCCTCTTCTCCTGAAACGACAGTCCCGAAATCCAGGATACCTGTTCCGTCTTCTGTAACAGCTTCCGCCTGGTAAGATACTTCCTGACCTTCCCCGTCGGTATTTTCCGATCCGCTGCCGCTTTCTCCTTCTGGAATCCCGTCCTCTTCCGCAGCCGGTATATTCCCTGCCGCTTCTGTTCCGTTCTCTTCAGAAAGATCTTCAGATAAAATCACTTCATTTTCATTTGCGGAGCCTAACATATCCGGCATATCATCGGAAGCTTCCACGTAACAGGTTCCGTCCTCTGTAGCAGGAGGTATCCCGTCCACCTCTTCTGTTCCGGCCGCGTCTGTCCCCTCATTCTCCTCAGTCTCCCCGGCTGATGGTTCTTCCTGCGTATCAGACTCCCCGGAATATTCTTCCTCTTCTGTTATATCCTCCGGCACGCCTTCTTCCATATCTTCACTGGATATTTCTTCCTCCGGAATCTCTTCCAAAGGCGCCGCCGTCTCTTCGCTTTCGTTGTCTGAGGAAGTCTCTTCCGTTTCATCGCTCATATCGTCTGAAGAGGTTTCTTCCGCTTCTTCCACAGGAAGCTCTTCTTCAGTCTCCACCTGGTTTCCTGACTGGTCTGTACCGGAAGCTTCTGTTCCCTGCTGATCCCGGGCGGCGGCCTCTTCGGCAGTCACCACATACCCGGTAGACGCTTCCAAAGTCCCTGTAATCCCTTTATCTTCCAGTCCGGTGATTGTAAGAACAATCCTAGCTCCCAGATCCTCCTGGACTACTGTGTAACTTTTTTCTTTGCTGAGCTCCTTCATTTCCTCATCGCCGTCTGTCTTCCGGGACCACAAATAGCTCACGCTGTCCTCGGACAGTCCCTGCGGCTTCACATCTTTCAGGTCAGCTTTCAGAGTACTTCCCACCGCCGCTGTTCCGCTGATTTTCAGTTGTCCCTCCAGTGCGGCAGCCGCTGCTGCGGCAAAAACAGTGGAAGGAAGCAGGGATAATACCATAAACACTGACAAAATAACTGCTGTAATTCTTTTTTCCCTCATAAGTCATCCTCCTTTTCGGCTTCCTGCAGCTCCCCTGCATTCACCTGTGATTCTATAATATTTTTCAGGACAAGATTCCTTTTCCGTACCTCTTTGTAGGTATCCCTATTATATCACAGGAGGCGTCGCCTATGTAATTTCTGTTTTCCTTCCATTTTTTCCGTTTTTTTCAGCCTTCCACGATCAGATAGCCCCCTGATGGAAGCGGGAAGACCTCCGCCGATTCTTCCAGCTCCTGATCAGACATTCCTTCCACATCCGCGCCTGACTCGTCAAGATATCTGCGCGCCTCTTTCAGAGAGCGCACCTCCGCCGCCATACATTCCTCCAGAAATTCCTCCGCTTCTTCAGCCGTCTCTGCTACCGGCTCGTCAAACAGACGGCCCTGTTCCTTCAGAAACACCTGTATACACTCTTTACTGTACATTTTTCATTGCCTCCTCCATGTTTCCTTTTGTCCTGAGCAGTTCTTCCAGCACTGTCTCTACGCGCTTCGCCGTATAAGACGCGGCTTTTTTCACCCCCGGCTTCGCGTGTTCCATCGCGAAACTGTAAGGAGTCGCCTTCAGCATTTCCATATCGTTGTATTCGTCGCCGAAAACCACACATTCTTCCGGCCGGATGCCCAGACGTTTCTGGTATACTTCAAGTCCTTTCGCCTTATTTGTTCCGAGAGGAATAAAATCTACCCATGCAAAACCGGAAGTCACAACTGTACATCTGCCGGAAAATCGGTCCTGCCAGTACCGGATGGACTCCTCCTGGACCCCGTCTTTTTCATATACGGCCAGTTTCATACACGGTTCCGTAATTTTATCAAAGCTGTCGATCACCCTGCAGTCTGTTTTTACCACCTCTGTCATCAGTTCCAGAAAATGGCGCGTCTTTGGCATAATATAGTAAAAATCTTTTGTAGCGCAAGAAAATTCCGCTCCTTCCCTTTCATAGATCGCCTCCGCGATCTCTCTTGTCAGAGCCGGGTCAAACCGGTCCTGGTAAAGCACCTCTTCATTCTGTACCGCCATGGCCCCGTTTTCACAGATAAACGCCATATCTTCCAGAACCGGCGCAAACAGCCGCCTCATATTCGGATACTGGCGGCCGCTGGCAGCCACAAAAAGGATTTTATTTTCTTTTAGTTTTCTGATCAACGGAAATAATTCTTCCGGGAGAGACTGCGCGCCGTTCAGAAGCAGCGTCCCGTCAAGATCACTTGCCACTAATTTTATCATCTTTATGCTCCTCGTAAATCTTCAGTAATTCTTCTGGTGTTTCCGCAACTTTGTCCGCTCCGCTGCTCTCCAGCTCCTGCCTGTCTCGGAATCCCCACAAAGCGCCTATCGTGTACATCCCCGCCGCTTTTCCTGTTTCCATATCTGTTTTGGTGTCGCCTACATACATACATTCCTCCGGCAGGACCCCAAAAATCTCCGCTGCTTTCAAAGGCGCGTCCGGGGCCGGTTTTCTCCGGATCCTGTCGCTCTGTCCGATGACCAGATCCAGTTCGTCGCCAAAAAGCTTATGGATCACTTTTACCGCCGCTTCATGCGGCTTATTAGAACAGACAGCCAGATTAAGGCCTCTTTTTTTCATTTCTTTTAAAGTTTCAGGAATTCCATCATAGGGCGTCACCTTATACAGAGGATCCTCGTCGAATTTTTCCCTGTACAGGCGTCTCGCTTCCTCAAAATGAATGAGCTTTGGATCTCCGGCATCCTTCAGGCAGCGGCGGATCAGCATTTCCGCCCCCTCTCCGCTGTAATACCGGAAATTATCCACAGGGAGTTCTGAAAGCCCGAACCTTTTCATGATCCCGTTTGCCACATACGCCATGGATTCCAGTGTATCTGCCAGCGTTCCGTCAAGATCAAATATAAATGCCCTGATCATTTTCATCCTCCTCATCTTTTCCTCAGTTCGATTCCCATTTTCTTTGCTTCATAAAAAAGTCTCCCCACAGGAAGCCCCACCACATTGGAATACTCCCCCCGGATCGCTTTCACATAAATACCGAATTTTCCCTGGATACCGTAGCTTCCGGCCTTATCCATAGGCTCTCCGGTTTTTACATAACTTCTGATCTCCTCGTCTGATACTGGATAGAAGGTTACGTCTGTACGCTCCGCGAAAGTCGTTTCCTTCCATTCTCCTCCCTGTTTTTCCAGAATCGTCACCCCTGTAAATACCTGGTGAGTGTTCCCCTGAAGCATTTTCAGGGTTTTTTCCGCATCCTCCCTGTCTCCTGGCTTGCCAAGTATTTTCCCCGCGAAGGCAACAATCGTGTCCGCTCCCAGGATTACCGTCCCCTCATCCGCCGGGCAGACTGCCTGGATCGCTTTCTGGCGCGACAGCTCTTTTACTACCGTTTCCGGATCCCGGCTTTTGATCACTTCGTCCCCGTTTCCCGGACGCACCTCAAAAACCACTCCTGCCTGCTCCAAAAGCTCCCGGCGTCTTGGAGAAGCGGAAGCAAGTATGATTCTTCTCATAAATTTTCATTCCTTTTCGTCATTTTCTGTTACAGTATACTCTGCCGGCAAAAAAACCGCAATCTGCAATTCGCAAATTCATTGTAAAAAACCTGCATAAGAATGATGAGATTCACCCTTTCCTTTTCGTCCGAAAAGTAGTACAATGATACCAGATATTTTGAAAAAAGAATGGCCTGCCGGCCAGAAGATTGAAAGGAGCAGCATATTATGGCAAAAATGAATAAGTATTGGGGATTTGTGGCTGTAGGTGCGGCTGCGGCGGCTGTTGCAGGCGCTGTTGCGGCTATGGCTCTGAAAAAGAAGCCTATGAACGATTATGATTTCGACGATGATTTCGAGGATGATTTTGAAGATAACACCCCGGACTCTGAAGAAGAAAAAAAATCTCCGGAGGAAACTTCCGAAGCTTTCGCTTCCTGGGAAGAAAATGAAGAGCCTGCGGAGCAGCCGGCGGCAGAAGCAGAGGACACAGCCGCCGAAGATCTGGAAGAAACCGTAGAAGAAGCCGGAGAAGCCTCTGATGCGGAAAAAGTCCTTGACGAAGAAGAATAATTTTTGCCCGGCGGGCGCTGCTGCCCGCCGTACTGTATAAGGCCGCCGGAGCTGTCTGTCCCCGGCGGCCTTTTTATCTCTGGATTCATGATTTCTTAATGATCAAAATCCCCAGTTCTTTATATTTTTTACAGATCAGCAGGTAGCTCCGCCGATTACTGTTTTCTCCAGAATCTGCTTCTTGTCGATTTTGCTGTTCAGAAGCTTATCCTGCACATAGTCAAATCCCAGTCTCTCAATAGTATCTGCAAAACGCTCGCCGGAAATTCCCTCGTCGCGGAAGAAAAGAATAGCCCGTTCTACCAGATCGATCACTTCCTCCTCTGTTGCAAAAATCTTATCCAGCGGCCGGCCTTCCGCAACCTTCTTGCCCCAGCGGCCGCCGATATATACCTTGTATCCGGTCAGCGATTCATTGACAGCTCCAAAGGGGCATCTGCCGATACAGCGTCCGCAGTGGTTGCAGCCGTCCTCCGGAATCCGGATCTTGCCGTCTTCAAGCTTCGCTACTTTGATGGGACAGTTATCCTGTACCTGGCACTTCTTACATCCTTTACACCTGGAAAGATCGATCTCCGGCACGCGCTGCCCGATGATACCGATATCGTTCAGATTCGGTTTTACACAGTTATTCGGGCATCCTCCCACTGCGATCTTAAATTTGTGAGGCAGATCTACACCGTGATATCCGATGTAATATAGCTGATGCAGTTTCTCAGAAAGCTCAAAAGTATCGATCAGACCGTACTGGCAGGTAGTTCCTTTGCAGGAAACCACCGGGCGCACTTTTGATCCTGTGCCGCCGGTCTCAAGCCCTGCTTCCTCCAGGAAGGCAAACACCGCGTCCAGATTATCATACGGCACTCCCTGGATCTCCAGCGTCAGACGGGTCGTCATAGTCACCTCGCCGGAGCCGAACTTTTCTGCCGCTTCCGCAACCTTGCGCTGTTCCTCAGAAGTCAGTTTTCCGTTTCTGGTGATCACACGCACGTTAAACACGTCGTCATATCTCTTATCCTGAAGACAGCCAAGACCCTTTACACGTTTGATCTCCGCCGGAGAAAGCTTCTTTCCATTGCGGGGAACCTTTACGTCGTTGAAATACACGCCGCCTTCCAGAACCTTCGTATTTGTATATCCGCAGGCTTTCAGACGATTCTGGAGAAAGTATCCTCTCTTGCCCTTGGTGCATACCAGAAGGAGCTTCGCATCCTTATCCAGCCCCTCAACAGGCCCGTCTACTTTGGAAAGATCCACCCAGAGAGCGTTTGCCACAGTCTGCTGGGGCTGCACGTCGATCACAGTATAATCCTTCGCCGCTCCCGCCGCGTATTCCGCCGGACTCATGGAATCCAGCACTCCGTCAATCTTATTTTCCAGAATGTAGCATGCGGTGACAAAGGGATGAATGGCCGTGGAGAAGGGAGGCGCATATGCAAAGTCAAGAGTATCAAAATCGTCAAGCTTCATTCCCTGTGAGATTCCCACAACTGCGATATCCGTCATCTTATCTACCGCCCCTGCTCCCAGTACCTGAATTCCCAGAAGCTTTCTTGTGGCAGTCTCCGCAATAAGTTTTACCACAAAGGAAGACGCGCCCGGATAATAATGAGCTTTATCGTCTACCACACAGATCACCGAGGAAGTCTCATATCCGGCTGCTTTCGCCTGCTCTTCCGTAAGACCGGTACGGCCTCCGTTAAGAGTTGGAAGCAAACGGACGACTCCTGTTCCCAGGCAGCCGCCGTACCCCTTTCCTTTGCCGTACATGGCCTTCGCCATCGCCCGGGCGGCCAGATTGGCGGTGGAACCCATAGCGGACCACTGAGGCTGGCCTGTAATGGCGTTTTTCACCATTGCACAGTCGCCTGCGGCGTAAACATCCGGAAGATTTGTCTTCATCTGAGCGTCTGTAAGTATGGTACCTTTGAACATTTCCAGTCCGGAATCCGCAAGGAAACCGGTAGCCGGACGGACGCCGATGGCTACGATCACAATATCAGCCGCCAGGGTTCCGTTTCCGGTGATCACTTTTTCCGCTTTTCCCTCTCCCTCAATACCGTTTAAGGTGGTGGAGGTCAGCACGCGCATACCGGCAGCCTTTAACTGTTTCCTGGCAAAGTCCGCCATTTCTTTGTCAAAAGCGTTGGGTGTGATCTGGGAAGCCGCGTCGATCACCGTCACTTCCAGCCCCTGAGCCATCAGATTTTCCGCAACCTCAAGACCGATAAAGCCCGCGCCGCATACAACTGCTCTGCGGCACTTCTTTTCTTCCACATAGCTGCGGATATCCGAGGCGTCGTCCGGCGTCCGCACACAGAATACGCCGGGAAGAGTAATTCCCTCGATCTGAGGCACAAAGGGAACCGCTCCGGTGGCAATGATCAGCCTGTCATAGTTTTCCGTGAATTCCTCGCCGGATTTCTTCTTCAGACAGACAGTCTTCGCAGCGCTGTCAATGGAAGTGGCCTCGCAGCCTGTATAAACTTCCGCTCCTGTCAGGCCGGAATATTTTGCCGGAGTATTTACGATCAGTCCGTCTCTGGAGGGAATATCGCCTCCGATATAATAGGGCAGACCGCATCCCGCATAGGAAATATCTTCGCCTTTGGTAAATACCTTTACCTCCGCGTTCCGGTCGCAGCGCTTCAGCTTTGCAGCCGCCTTTGTTCCGGCAGCCACGCCGCCGAGAATTACATACTTCATAGTATATTTCTCCTTTCGTATTATCGTTTTATATACCGTTGATCAGGACAGGATGTTTTTATTTTCCAATCTCTGAAATCCATTATAATACTTGATATCTATAAATGGAAATTGTAAAATACAATCTATAGTATTGAAAAAACCTATGGATAAATGGAAAGGAATTTGTATATGACGATCCGACATCTGAAAATTTTCATCGCTGTAGCAGAATCAGCATCTATGAGCGCAGCCGCAAACCGCCTGTACTTAACGCAGCCCACTGTCAGCCAGGCTATCCGAGATCTGGAAAATCATTATCAGGTTCATCTGTTTGAACGCCTCCACAAAAAACTTTTTATCACAGAGGAAGGCCGGCAGCTTCTGGAGCTTGCGCGTATGGCCGTAGGAAACTTTGACAGTCTGGAGCTCTCCATGCAGCGATTCCAGGAACGGCTTTCTCTGCGCATCGGTTCTTCTCTGACTGTAGGAACCTGCCTTATGTCCAGCGTGATCTCCGACCTGAAAGCCGCCTGCCCTAAAATGGATATATACTCCTTTGTGAGCAACACTGCGGAAATTGAGCAGAAGCTTCTGCGCAAAGAGCTGGACGCGGCGGTGGTGGAGGGAACCATCGAATCTCCCAGACTTACCGCTGTTCCTATTGTGGAGGATTCTCTTGTGCTTGTCTGTGGAAAAAATCATGATTTTTATGAAAAAGATATTGTCTATACTTCCGAGCTGGAAGGAAGAAAATTCGCAGTCCGTGAAAAAGGCAGCGGAACCAGAAAGCTGTTTGAACAGTATCTTTCCGCCCACAATATCCACATTCAGACCTCCTGGGAAGCCAACTGCCCCCGGACGATCTTAAACGCCGTTATCCACAACAACGCTCTTGCCGTAATTTCCCAACGTCTTCTGAAACACGAGATACGCCACAGATCCGTAAAGATTTTTCATTATGAGACAGGAGAATGGAACCGCAGCTTTAAGCTGGTTTATCTGAAAAAGTTTTCTGAGAGCCCGGAAAAGCCCGGCGAAACTCTTCACGGCAGATACCCCTCCCCCTGTATCGAAAACCTCCGTTCCGTTCTGGAACGCTACCGTACTCTGCCCCAGCCCGGTGATTTTCCTGCCTGCGTCTTAAAAAATGACACCTGAATATACAGAAAGCCCGCCGTATCTTTTTCGGCGGGTTTTCTGCGTAAGCATAGCGTCAGATACTGACAGCCAGCTCTCCTGACGTTTTCCGGTATTCTGCTTTTTTTCTTTCTTCCGCTCCTTTGCCGTACCAGATTTCTTTCATATTCATCACCAGCATCTGAAGCCGGTTTTCAATATTGGCAAAGCTTACGTCCGGATCGTAATCCAGCGGAAGTATCTGCGCGTCCGGATATTTTTCCTTCAGCTTCTTTGCAATCCCCCGTCCTACTACATGATTTGGAAGACAGCCGAAAGGCTGGAGAATAACGAAAGCCCTGCATCCTTCTTTTGCGTGATGAAGGATCTCGCCCGGGATCAGGACGCCTTCGCCTGCGTCAAAGGTGTGATGGATGATCGGGTCGCTTTCCTTTACCAGATCCTGCATTCTCACAGCAGGCTCATAAAGAGGATGTTCCTTCGCGATCCGGTCTGTAGTATCATGGGCAAGATTAAAGATATGATCCGCCGTATACAGCCAGGTCCTCTTTGTGATTCCTCTGTTTAGGTGATACTCCTGGATCTGCTTGTCCTGATAAAAATAAGTTTTTCTGATCACATCGGTCATTTTTGCTTCTATTACTTCAAATCCGTTGTTTTCCAGGTATTTCTCAATATCATGGTTCGCTCCCGGATGGAAATTCAGAAGATATTCTCCTACGATCAGCACTCTTGGTTTCCTTCTGGAACGATCGTAAGGGATTTTTCTCATAACCTGTATTCCTTTCCGGAAGCCCTTCAACGCACCGGAAATACCGGAATCTTCCATTCCCTCCACAAGATGATCCATGGCTTCCTCAAATGCTCTTTCCGCGCTGCCTTTTTCCAGCTCGTAAGGACGAATCTTTCTTAAAAGCTCCTCCAGAGCGTCGATCATAGGCATGGCGAAAGCGATCCTGAGAGATGAGACAAGGCTCAGGCGGAAGCCTGGATGCAGATCATGGCTGTCTTTGTCGTCGTTTGTCAGAATCGGCACCTGGGGAAAGCCCGCGTCATCCAGAGCTTTTCTCAAAAGAGCGCTGTAATGGGTAAGACGGCAGTCGCCGATATATTTCCCCATTCCGATAGCCGTATGGTCCGGATCATATTTTCCGCTCTTCAGAGCGGCCAGAGCCTCTCCGATCACGATCTGGGCCGGAAAACAGATGTCATTATGTACATATTTCTTTCCAAGACGGATAGCTTCCTCACGCCCCGGCTGTAAAGAAACCGCCCGGATTCCCTGCCCGCAGAAGGCCGCCGACATGATTCTGCTGAAGGCGTGGGAGGTATTGGGAACCAGCACCACTTTCTCTTTTCTGTCTTCTTTTGTAAATTTCACCGGATAAGGCTCCGGAAGTTCTCCGGGAACTGTCTTATCTCCTCTTCTTCTCTTCATCGTCACAGTTTCCAGGAAGGAACGGACTCTGATGCGCAGAGGCCCCTGGATATCGCTTTCATCCACTTTCAGGATCAGCGGCGTTTTTCCGGATATTTCCCGCATCATCCGGACGATCTCGTCAGAAAGATAAGCGTCGTGGCCGCAGCCGAAACTTACAAGCTGCACATATTCAAGAGACTGGCTCTCTGCCGCCATAACTGCGGAAGCAAGCATTCTGGCATGAAAATTGTTTACGACGTCCAGGCGGCTTCTGCCAAGATCCACCTCCTGAACGCCCGGAAGAGCATCTGCCGTCAGCACCGGAATACCATAGCCTGCAAACATCTCCGGCAGTTCATGGTTTACAAGAGCATCGTTCTGATAAGGCCGTGACGCAAGAACTACAGCAAATCTGTTTTCTTTTTTCACCCTCTCAAGTACGGCTGCTCCCTCTTCTTTCAGTTTTTTCTGAAAAGTCTTCTGGGCTTTTTTTCCTGCCTCAACAGCCTTTTCCGTCAGCTTTCCGGGAACGGAAAAGGTTTCTTTCATATATTTTATGAGCTGCTTTTTCTGATCCTCTTCTGTGTACCAGTGAAACATCGGCGCGTCAAAAGGAATTCCCCATTGTCCTTCTGGATCGTCGGAATTTCGGATCACAAGAGGATATCCTTTCACTACCGCGCACATGGACTGGCTGGTGTCCTCCAGATTTTCCGAGGGAACTGTTGTGATCACCGGCATAAAAATCCTGTCCACATCTTTTTTCACGAGATTTCGGATATGTCCGTGCACCAGCTTGGCCGGAAAACATACCGTATCCGAAGTCACGGCAGACAGCCCGTTTTCATATATCTTACGGGTGCTGAAGTCCGAAAAACGGACGCCAAATCCGAGAGATTTCCAGAAAGCCGTCCAGAAAGGAGCGTTTTCCCAGAAGGAGAGAACCCGGGGCATACCAATAGTGATCCCGTTTTCCTCCATCAGCTTTGGATGATCATAGTCCCTGAACAGCAGCTCCTGTCTTGTCTGGTACAGATTTGGAACCTCTTTCAGCTTCTGTGTTTTTTCCTTCAGCTTTTCCCGCACTTTCTCATCCTTTGGATTTCCCAGTATTTCGCCTCTCTCGCAGCGGTTGTTTGTGATCCAGGAGCTTCCGTTTGAAAAGGCGATCACTGTACGTTTGCAGTGATTGCTGCAGAATGGGCAGGGCATGTTTGCCGACTGGCTGTAGGAAAAATCATCCAGTACGTCCAGGTCTATGAAGGTCTGCTTTTCCGGTTCCTTCTCATGCTGCTCCTTTGCCGTAAGCGCAACTCCGATGGCTCCCATAAGGCCGGGATAAGGAGCCCTTGTGACAGGCTTTCCGATATATTCCTCCAGCGCCCTTAAAACTGCGTCGTTTTCAAATGTTCCTCCCTGAACTACGATTTTGTCGCCCAGGGAATCTACATTGGAAAGTCTTACTACCTTTGTAAATACGTTTTCAATAATGGAGCGGCACAGTCCCGCCATAATATCTTCCGGCAGCCTGCCGTTGCGCTGCTCCGTAATGATACTGCTGTTCATAAATACCGTACACCGGCTTCCAAGCACCGCCGGATGTCTGGAAGAAAACGCGGCCTCCGCTATTTTCTCTGCCGGAATATGAAGAGAAGAAGCAAAATTTTCCAGGAAAGAGCCGCATCCGGAGGAACATGCTTCATTTACAAGAATGTTGGTGATGATCCCGTTTTCCAGCCAGATCGCTTTCATGTCCTGACCGCCGATATCCAGGATAAAGGTTGCGTCCTTCACATATTTCTCCGCAGCTCTGGCATGGGCTACCGTCTCCACCGTATGATATTCCGCCTGAAAAGCATTGGCAAAAAGCTGTTCCCCATACCCGGTGGTTCCCGCTGCAAGGATATGAAGCCGCAGCCCCTTCTTCCTGTAGCGTTCCCTCATTTCAATCAGAGCCCGTTTCGCCACATCCAGAGGAACACCCTCATTAGGGGCGTAAAAGGAGTCCAGAATTTCTTCCTTCTCATCGATCAGAACAAATTTTGTGGTAGTGCTTCCTGAATCTATTCCCAGATAAACATAAACGTCCTTTCCGCCGGAAGGTTTTTTCCATATACGAGGCGCTTTTTTATGTCTGCTTTCAAATTCTTTCCGCTGTTCTGCGGAGGCAAACAGGGGCTTTCCCTCCTGAAGCTCTGCATGGTTCATCTCTTCCTGTTTTTCATGGAAAAGATCAATGAGTTCCTCCGGGGTACGGTCTTTGCTTTTTTTCAGCATATTCTTAAGGGAAACAGCCGCTCCGCAGGCGACCATCAGTTCCGGATGCTCCGGGATCAGGATATCTTCCCGGGCAAGGGACAGTCTCTCGGCAAAAACCTTCACCAACACAGGATTAAAGGTCAGCGGTCCGCCTTCAAAAGCCACCGGAGCCTTGATCTCAAGCCCCTGAGCCAGACCTCCGATCGTCTGTTTGGCAATGGCGTGAAAAGCGGACAGCGCCAGATCTTCCTTGGCGACTCCCTGATTCAGAAGGGGCTGGATGTCCGTTTTGGCGTATACGCCGCACCGTCCGGAAATATCGTAAACGCAGGTTCCCTTAGCTGCCAGAGCGTTAAAATCTTCTACCGGAACTTTAAGAACAGAAGCGATCTCATCAATAAAAGCCCCTGTTCCCCCGGCGCAGCTTCCGTTCATCCTCATATCCGCCACACTTACAGTATGGGTGCTTGCATCCTCTCTGAAAAAAATCATCTTCGCGTCCTGCCCGCCCAGCTCAATAGCCGTTCCGATGGAAGGATACAGTGTCTTCAGCGCCTCCGCATTTGCCGCGACTTCCTGGATAAACGTCAGCTTCAGCTTTTCCGCGATGGGCTTTGCGCCGGATCCGGTCATGGCTGTCTGGAACTTTCTTCCGGGAAAATGTTCCTTCAAGGCGTTCAGCACAAAAGCGATACTCTTTACCTGATCCGCATGATGCCTCCGGTAATCAGAGAAGAGGATCCCGCCCGTTTCCGGATCTATCACCGCCACTTTTGTAGTGGTGGAACCAACGTCGATACCAGCCAGCAGCGTTTCCTGTTCTTTCTTTTCTTTCGTCATTTATCTTCATCACCTTTTATATCTGTATAAATTCACTGCACCCTTGAAAATACCATCAGCATTTTCAAAGGTGCAGCGATCATTTCCGCATTATTTCATTTTAACGCTTTTCTTTTCTTTTTTTCAAGAGTAAATTTTATATATCCTCCGCTTTATTCTGTCCTCAATGCTTTTACCGGATCGCTTTTCGCCGCCTTACTGGAGGGTATCAGGCCGCCCAGCAGCGTCAAAACCACGCTCAGCACGATCAGTATCACGGCGTATCCTGCCGGAAGCACCGCGTTAATGTCGCTTCTTCCCGCAATGGAATGAATGATCTGATTTCCCGGTATCAGAAGAAGCAGGGTGATCCCGATTCCCATAGCCCCGGCACAAAAGCCGATAATAAACGTTTCTGCGTTAAATACCTGTGAAACATTTCTCTTTGAAGCGCCGATAGCCCTGAGAATACCGATTTCCTTCTTTCTTTCCAGAACGCTGATATAGGTGATCACTCCGATCATAATAGAAGATACTACCAGCGAAATGGCTACAAACGCCACCAATACATAGCTGATCACATTTATAATATCTGTCACAGAAGACATCAGCGTGCCTACCATATCGGTATAAGTAATGGCCTTTTCTTCCTGGCCGGAGGCTTCCATTTTTTCATTATAATCGTCCAGGATGTTCAGGATCTGTTCCTTGCTCTCAAAATTTCTGGGATAAATGGCAATTCCTCCCGGCTTATTCCTGTCCGCATAGCCCAGCTTTTTGAGATTGTTTTCATAAGCGGCGTCTTCGTCTGACATCATGGAAGTCAGGAGCTCCGTCAGCTCATCCTGATCCATATTCACCTGGATCGCGTTCATAAAAGCGTCTTCGTCTATACTGACGGCATTCTCCATGGCGGAGCCCATCTGTCCCACGTACTGCCGGATCGCGTCCGCCATACTGGATCCGATCTGCCCGGCAGCCTGACTCATGGCGGCGCCGATATTCTTCCCAACCTGTCCCAGCATACTTTCCATACCGGAGCGGAACTGTTTTTCTACTTCGGAACGTATCTCTTCTCCTTCATCCTGAAGGATCGCGGAAACTTCTTCCGCCGCAGCGTTCAGATCCACAGCTTCGGCAAGATTACTGTAAAGGCGCTTCTGTCCGGCCTCTGACTTGAGATAGTCTAAATAAGCCTGTCCCACAGCCGCGGCGTCCGGCAGAACATACTCCGCCGCGTACTCCTGGTATCCTGCCAGAAGAGCGGCAAAAATCTGCTGGATCTGGTCAGGCGGGATCTGAATATCAATGCTGTCCCTGATCACATTTTCTGCCTGCGCCGTCAGATTCTGCTGTACCTGGGGAAGCTGAAGATAGGCGATGATGGTCGCCACACTGGATTCTTCGATGTTATTTTCCTTGGCGTAATTCTGATAATCTGTCACAAGCTGCGCCGCAATACCCCAGAGCTGATCTGTGGGAAGGGATACGCTGATATTTGACGATACCAGATTCCGGATGCTTTCCTCTAAAATTTTCCGGGCCTCCTCTGTTTCCAGATAGTCCTGAAAGCTCTGGACAGGATCTGTGAATTTAATATCGGAATCTTCCGGCAGGCTCTCCTGGAATCCTCTGATCATATCTTCTGTCATTGCGCGCAGTTCTTCCTCAGAAATCTCCAGATCTAGCCTCTGGCTTAAATCCTCCGCCTCCTGTTTCAGATCCTCTGATACCTCCGGCAAAATTTCTTCCAGATTAATATTCATAATGCCGCTCAGATCCAACTGGCTTTCGTCTATCTGAAAAGCGCCTTCTAAAGCCGACGTATCTATATCCATGCCGGAAAGGCCGGACAGATCAAGGGAAGAAAACGCATCCTCATCGATCTGAAACGCCTTCTCCATCGCTTCTCCGTCCACACTGAAAAGAGAAGATACGTCGAACTCGTCCTCTTCTGCCTCTTCTCCAAACTCTTTTCCGCTGAACACATTTATATTTTTATTCTGAAGCTGGTTTTTTACGATCCGGCTGTCAGCCGCCTCATCAATCACATGGCTGGTAAGCTCCGGCGTATAGCCGATACCGCTTGTGAGCATGGCGATATCCGTTCCTTCCGACGGCTTTACGATTCCCACAATGGTAAGGTCTTCGCCGTTATTTACGGTTTTCTCCACATAGTCTTCGTCTCCGGATTTATCCGTCCATACGTTATATTCTTCGTCATACGCATAAAGATCCGCGCTGTTGACAAGCTTAAACCGGATCCCCAGGATCTCGTCATAGGAATACTCCCGGATATCTTCAGGCGTTTCCACGTCTTCCTCCTCGGCAAACTGCTTTACCATCCTGTCCAGTTCCTCTCCGTCGCGAAGGCCAAGCGTATATAACATAAGATCGCTGATATTTCCATTGGATGTGAGAACCAGGACGCACTCGTTATATTTCTCCGGCCAGTGTCCTGCCATTACGTCATACTGGTCTTTATAAAGATTTTCGTCCGACGGCATTTCATAAAACATATCCGTATTCATAGACATAGACATCAGACTGTTGGAGCTTTGTCCCGACCCCAGGCCCAGAGCCGCAAAAGACCGGTCCGGATTCACCTGGCGTATCCCGTTTTCATTGTCGAGATAGATCAGCGGAGACACATTATATGAATACTCTATAGAGTTCGCATAATCATCTATGCCGCTCTCTCCGCTGTCCAGATAAGTTTTCAGAGATTCCAGATCATTGGAATCCATTTTTGAGAACATATTCGTCACCATCTCATTGACGCCTACCTGCCCCTCTCCTCCGGAAACCGTACTGTTGGCGGCGTCTATCATCATGGACGTAAGATCCACCCCGGTACTGCTGATCTCCAGAGGATACTCGGAAAGGGTTTCTTCCTCTACAGACTGAATATAGTCGTTAACCCCCGTAGACAGAGAAAGAATCAGGGCAATTCCGATGATTCCGATAGATCCTGCAAAGGAGGTCAGGATGGTTCTGGCCTTTTTTGTCCTTAAATTGTTAAAACTCAGTGACAAAGCCGTCAGAAACGACATGGAGGACTTTCCCATGTTTTCATGTCTTGGAACGTCCAGGGACGCCTCGTCCACCTCATAGGGCATGGAGTCGGAAAGTATCTTTCCGTCCCTCAGATTTACAATACGCGTGGCGTACTGCTCCGCCAGCTCCGGGTTATGCGTTACCATGACTACAAGACGTTCCTTTGCCACTTCCTTTAAAAGATCCATGACCTGCACGCTGGTATCGCTGTCCAGCGCTCCGGTAGGCTCGTCTGCAAGAAGGATTTCCGGATCGTTTACCAGAGCTCTCGCAATAGCGACTCTCTGCATCTGTCCTCCGGACATCTGGTTTGGTTTTTTATGGATCTGCTCTCCCAGCCCCACCTGCTCCAGAGCCTTTTTCGCCCGCTCCCTGCGCTCGCCTTTTGAAATACCGGATATGGTCAGCGCCAGCTCTACATTGGACAAAACAGTCTGATGAGGGATCAGGTTATAGCTCTGAAAGACAAATCCGATGGTGTGATTCCTGTAGGAATCCCAGTCTCTGTCTTTATATTTCTTCGTTGAAATCCCGTTAATGATAAGATCTCCGCTGTCATAACGGTCCAGCCCGCCGATAATGTTCAGAAGAGTCGTCTTGCCGGAGCCGCTTGGCCCCAGGATGGCTACAAATTCGTTTTCCCGAAGATTCAGACTTACTCCGTCAAGGGCTTTCTGCACCAGATTACCGGTTTTATACTGTTTATAGATCTCTTTGATCTGAAGCATTTACAGGTTCTTCCTTTCTTATTACTTTTCCACTTTGCCCCCGATTTGTTTTCAAAAACTCTGTCTCAAAATTCGATCTTATCATTCTACCACATTTGCCTGCAATTTTCCACAGAATAAAAAACGGCCACGGAAATTTTTTCCACAGCCGTTTATTTTCATATTTTGCTTACACCATTCATTGCCGTCATGACTTCCATGATAATAAAAAGGATCATCCATACAGATGTAAATGCATAAAGGCAATATTTTTTTCCAATACGGTTATTTTCCCTCCAGGTTTTAATTCTGCCCCTGTTCAGAACAAGAACCACACATGCCGCCGCAAAAAACGCAGCGGGAATCCCACAGGCAAGTACAGACTTTAAGGGCTCCGCCGTCACCTCTGACAATCTTCCCATCAGATCAGAAAATACCAGATTGTTCAGAATATGGATCACAACAGACCATTTCATGGAGTATTCTACCGCTATATATCCCTGCACCAGTCCTGCCCCCACGGCATAGCTTCCCTGAAGAAAGTTTCCGTGTATCAGCCCGAACAGCACGGCCGATATAACGATGGCGAATTCCTTTCCGAAAGGCAGCAGTCTTCTCATGATATATCCGCGGAAAACCAGTTCCTCTGCTACAGGCCCCGCCAGTGTGCTGTAAAAAAACAGGGAAAACGTAGTGCTGACTGCGGAAGCATTCTCAGCCGCTTTGGACAGCGTATATCCAAAAGGATTCAGAATCAGTTCCGCAAGAGCCGCTGCGATTCCAAACACCACCTGGCACGACATAAACACGCAGAACACCGCCAGAAATGCCCGGATTGTCATGGGGTTCTTTGAACGGAGCATATGCCGGATATCTTTTGTTTTTCTGTATCTGACAGCCATATAAAAAAGTCCGGCCGCAGTACCCGCAAGACTGAGAATACCCGCCTTATCCGCAGCGTATTTCATCATCTGCCCGGAAAACACGCCCGCTCCCGTCTGTCCCGAAACCACTGTACTTTTCCATAAAATATACAGAAAAGAAACGCCCACAAGGATCAGGTAATAAATGAAAACACTTCTTACCGTCTGGTTTATCTGTTTTTTCAGCTTTTTCTTCATCCGTGTTCTTCCCCTTTACTTTTGTTTTTTCCTACTATAAAGCAAAAGGAAGGAGAGCCGCCATTTTTTGTTGTAAACAGCGCTCTCCCTGTTGTAAACGTTATGAAACAGAATCTTCCGGCAAAAAAAGAAGTATTTCCAGACTGTAAATCATAATGCCGTGCTTCTTCCGGATTTCTCTGTGAAGACTTCCTCTATATTTTTTCACGGCATACATCATATTCAGGATCCCCAGGCCATGCTCTTCCTTTTCTTCCTTTGCGGTGGTCCCCGGCGAAAAGATCACGTTTTCGTAAACCGGATTCTGAAAAATAAAAGTCAGCATCTTTCCCTGCTGCCTGATCTCTATAGATATCCATTTTGTATCTTTCTCCTGCCGGTTCAGATACTCCAGCGCATTATCCAGAGCATTGGCGAAAAGTATACACATATCCGTTGCCTGCACGCCGGGTGAGTCCTGCATTTTCCCCTCCAGCTTTATTTCAATATTCCCGGCCCTGGCCAGTATATTTTTTTCATTCAGTATGGCATCCGCGATTTCATTTCCTGTATAAAAATCCTGTCTGCTCTCTCCCAGTATTGTCTGCAGTTCCAGGATGTATTCCTTCGCTTTTTCTAGGTCGCCGCATCCGGTAAGCTCTTTCAGGCAAAGAAGATGGTTATTTATATCATGGCGGAATCTTCGTATTTTTTCTTCCCTTTCCTGATATGCCCGGAAATGGTTCAGCTCCGTCTTCAGATAGTGTTCTCCCACCGTTGTCATGTACTGAAAATAATCTTTTTGATTTTCCTGATGGATCAGGATTACTGCGGAAATTTCCAGAAGGATCACCGCAAAGCTGCCGAAACCTGCAAAAATCCTGGAAGCGTCTTCCTCCATTCCTGTTTCTTTCACGCCAATGATCATAAATCCTATAACAAGAAGAAACAGTCCGCAGATATGCAGGAACCGTCTCTCCCATGTTCCCAGCTTCCTGTAAGGCGCGTCAAGCCGAAGCACCTGGTTTATCTTTTCCCTGCCGCAATACGCCGCTGCCGCTCCCGCCCAGAATATTCCGTCAATTATATAAATCCAGATACCGTTCTGCGGATAATTCCCAAAGGTATATGGAATTCCATAGAACAAAGCCAGCAGCCCTGTCAGATATCCCATGGCAGGAAACAGCAGCCCTACCCCGGGCAGCCTGCGTCTCTTTCTTGTCAGAAAAATATGTACGCAGAAAAAAATCAAAGCCGCCAGAACAGCCATGCTTTCGGAATCCGGAAAGAGTATCTGTCCTGCAAAAGCAGTCAGAAAAAAAGCGGCCAGATAGGTTATTACGCTCTTCCGGCATGAAAGAGGAGCCTCCAGATATACAACCCGCTTTATTCCCAAAAGCGCAAGGAGAATCTCCGCCGCCGATATACAGTTATGAACAATAGAAAGTAAAACCGGTCCCTCCATATTTTTCCTCCGGATTTATCCGCACTCTCTCAGAAACCGGGCGGCCGCTTCCTGAAAGGCGGCTCTGCGCCCTCTTCCCACAGGGATCCTGGTTCCGTCTGTAAGCGTTACTTCTTTTCCATTATAAGCCCGCACTCTTGACATATTAACGATATAACTCCTGTGGACCTGGAAAAAATGAAGCCCAGGCAGTTCCCTGCACTGTTCTTTCAGCTTTTTCCGTATCAGATAACGGCCAGTCTCCGTATAAATCACTATATACACATTTTCACTTTTAAAGTAAAGAATCTGATTCATAGGGAGGTAAAAATCTCTCCCATCCTGGCTGACGATCAGTCTTTGATCCAGCATTTTCTGCTTTTCCACCGCCTCCAGCGCGTGGTGAAGTTTTTCCATATTTACCGGCTTCACCAGAAAACGAAACGCTCCTACCTCGTAACCTCTCAGCGCATATTCCTCATGGCTGGTAAGAAGTATCACAGGAACGGAAATCCTTTCTTTTTTCAGTTCCTCTGCCGTCTCGATACCGGAAAGCACGGGCATTTCAATATCCAGAAAAATGCAGAAATACGCGTAAGGATCCTTCTTTACTTCGCGCAGGAGCGCGGTTCCGGACGAGAATGTCCGTATCTCCACATCCAGACTGCGGAAATACTGTTCCAGGACTTCTCTCATCATTTCCGAAAAAATTTTTTCGTCATCACATACCGCAATTTTCAAAGCGTTTTCCCTCTCTTTCCCCTTAGACGAAAAGAACGCCGCCGGTGGAAATTTCCATCCGGCGGCGCTGTAATACTGTTATATATTCAGAAGATCACTGTATACTTTCAGAGCGCCGTCTGTCTCATGGGCAAGTACGCGCTTCGCAAGTACCTTTCCAAGCTGAACGCCTTCCTGGTCAAAGCTGTTCAGATTCCACAAGAAGCCCTGGAACATTACCTTGTTCTCAAAATGCGCCAGAAGCGCGCCCAGGGAACGGGGATTGACCTGATCGCCGATAATGATGCTGGAAGGACGCCCTCCCTCAAAATTCTTATTAAGATTTTCATCTGCTTTTCCGCAGGCAAAAGCCATGATCTGCGCCGCAACATTAGCGCAGAGCTTCTGCTGGCTTGTGCTTTCCTGGATCACAACGTCTGTATCCATCTGGTTATGTCTGAAGCCAATAAACTGAAGCGGAACAATATCTGTTCCCTGATGGAGAAGCTGATAGAAAGAATGCTGGCCGTTTGTTCCCGGTTCTCCGAAAATCAGCGGACCTGTCACATAATCTACCGGCTGTCCGAAACGGTTTACGGACTTGCCGTTGGACTCCATATCCAACTGCTGCAGGTGGGCCGGGAAACGGCTCAGCGCCTGGGAAT
>ERZ1090860.559-NODE-560-length-21942-cov-6.784621_pt1 | contig 21942 bp, 16 predicted proteins | sample MGYA00478483_ERZ1090860 | MGnify/ENA primary metagenome ERZ1090860 (study PRJEB33644, sample SAMEA5815741) | chicken gut metagenome | biome: Chicken; feature: Gastrointestinal Tract; material: Caecum | place: Ireland | collected 2019-01-01 | study: A study of the...
TGTACAGGCAGTTGCGGGTGTTGCCGTCCCGCTTGAAGTTGTAGGAGTTCAGCAGCTGCACGATGCGGTTGGCCGTGAGGGGGTTCTCGATGAAATACCGGCCGCCGGTGTCCGCCGGGATGGCGCCGAACCAGGCCACGATGTTGGGGTTGGCGGCGATCTGCAGGGCCATCTTGTCCATGTTGTAGGCCAGGTTGTCGAACTGGCCGGCGGTGCGCTGGGCCATGGCGGCGAAATCATCCCGGGCGCGGCGGCGGGAATCCCGCACCACCCAGAAATAGAACACCCCCACCACCGCCAGCAGGATCACAAAGAAGAGCAGCAGGTTATAAATGATCAGCCTGGTGGTAAACTTGCGCTTTTTCACGGTAATGGCCTCCTCCCCGTCCAGCGTCCTGTGCCCCCATTATACCATGCAGCGCCCCGGATCAGATCAGGGAGATGTCGGTGGCCGAGGCGATGCGGTGCCAGAAGGGGGCCGGCACGTCGGCATGCCCCTTCGCGGTCTCGGCCGGGTCAAAGGGCAGCCAGGGGATGTCCAGCTCCTCGATGGTGTCCATCTCTCCCCGCAGCCAGCTTTCCAGCCGGCGCCGGGCGGCGTTGATGCGCTCCAGCTGGCCGCCGATGCGCAGATCGAAGACGTCCAGGCCCGGGGCCTTGTTGTTTGCCAGCCAGCTGCGCCGGAAGGCGTCCGCGAAGGCGTCCACCTTGGCGTAAAGTGCGGGCAGGCCCTCCCGGCAGAGGCTCTCCAGCGTTTCCCGGTCCTCTTCCTTCCAGGCCGTGCGCAGCGCGCGCTGCACCCCCGCCTTGCAGGCCAGCGCCTCGGTGAGGGTCCGGTAAAAGCGGAACAGGTCCGTCCACTCCCCGGCGTTTTCCCCGGCCCGGGCCAGCCGGGCGGCGCAGCGGCGCAGATGGTCCTCGTATCCCGCCAGGTCCAGCGCCGGGCTGAACAGCGGGGTGAGCAGATCCTCGTAGAGCAGCGTTTTGGTGGCGTTCACCGCCATGCGGCCGGGGGCGGGGTTGTCCGGGGTGAAGGCGGGCTCGTCAAAGAGCAGGAAATCCTCCCAGCTGCCGCCGCAGGTGCGGGCAAAATGCCGGGCGGCGGCCTGCGGGGCGCGGTCGGGCCCCTGCCAGCACAATTCGGCCCAGAACTGCAGCGCCGGCAGCACCGCCCCCAGCGGGCACTCGGCGCCGTTGTCGCCCCAGAGGGTGATCAGCACCTCCTGCACGCCCTGCTTTTGGCAGGCGGCATGGGCCGGCCGCGCCAGTTCCATGCTGAACCGGTTGGCGGGCGAAAAGCCGGACCACTTCCAGGCGCCGCCGGCAAACAGCGTGCGGGGACACAGCTGTTTGTGCCGCTCCAGCATGCTGTCATACAGCGCCTCGTCCCGGGAGTAGTAGTCCCAATAGACCAGCGAGGTGTCGTCGGGGATGGCCCGGGCCACCGAGGCGTCCAGCGGGCAATCGGGGGCGTAGTACTCGCCGCCGCTGGCAAGGCGGAAGAACATGTCGCTCCACAGCATAGGGGCGAAGCCGTGGGCGCTCGCCACCCGGTGCACCAGCTCAAAATGGCGCAGCATCAGAGCGGTGCGGTCCTCGTAGCCGTGCAGGTCCAGGTGCCGGCCCAGGCCCAGCATGTGGGCCTCGTCCATGCCAATGTTGACCCGCCGGCTGGAAAAGCACTCCTCCAGTGTGTCGAACATGGCATTGAGCAGAGCCTCGGTGTCCTCCGAGTCGGTGAGCAGGATGTCGCCGGTGTCCACAAAGGGGGCCATGGCTTTCCACTTGAGGGTCTGGCCCAGGTGGGCCAGCGTCTGAACGGCGGGCACCAGTTCGATGCCAAGACGCGCGGCAAAGGCGTCCAGCTCCTTCAGTTCCCCTTTGGTGTAGCGCCCGCGCCCGTGGCCGAAGTAGGGGTAACCCTCCACCTCGTACACGTCTTCCATGTACAGCTGGACGGTGTTGTACCCCATGCGGCACAGCTGCCGCAGCAACTGCCGCAGCGAGGCGGGCGTGGGCACCGCGTTGCGGCTGCAGTCCACCAGCGCGCCCAGCCGGGGGTAGGCGGGCCTCTCCCGCCGCACCCAGCCCGCGGGCCGGTCCCGGTCCTCTTCCAACAGCACAGTGGCCCGGCCCAGCATGGCCTCCTGTGCCAGGCGCAGCTGCCAGCCCTCCGGGGTGCGCCGCAGTTCGATGCCCTCGCCGCCCTTTTCCACCCGCACGGGCGCCGCCGGCTCCGGGCATTGCAGCGCCGCCAGCATCCCCCGCTCAAATTCCGTCAGATTCTGCCACATAACGCTCCTCCGTTCCTTGTGCCGGGGCGGCGGGCCTCAGCCCTTCACCGCGCCGGCCGTCATCCCTTCCACAATATACTTTTGCAGGCACAAATACAAGAGCACCACCGGCAGAATGGTGATGGTGAGGGCTGCGAACACATAGTTCCAGCTGCGGGCATACAGGCCGTAGAAATTGAACACCGTCATGGGAATGGTGGTTTGCCGGGAACTGCTCATCAGGTACAGCGGCACCTGGAAGTTGTTCCACACGCCGATGGCCGCGATGATCAGGTTGGTCACCGTGACCGGCTTCATAATGGGCAGCAGGATGCGGAAGATCAGCCGCAGCGGCCCGGCTCCGTCGATGATGGCGGCCTCGTCGATCTCCCGGGGCACGCCGGTGACAAAGCTGGAGAAGGTCATCACCGCGAAGGGCAGGTTGATGGCCGTGAACACCAGGATCACGCCCAGGTAGCTGCCGTTCAGCTTGAGCTTGATCATCAGCGAGTAGGTGGTCACGATCTGCATGGTGGCGGTGAGGCCAAAGAGATAGTACAGATACAGCGCCCGGCCGCTTCTGCCCTTGCGCCGGGAGATGATGATGCCGGTCACCGCGCCGCACAAGAGGATCAGCACCACCGCGCCGGTGGTAATGACGATGCTGTTCCAGTAGCCCCGCAGGATGGAGCCGGTCTGCAGCACATGGATGTAGTTGTCGATGCGAAGCTGCGAGGGAAAGCTCAGGTCCAGGTGCAGCACCTCACCCTGGTCCTTGAAGGAGCCCAGCAGCATCATCCAGATCGGCACAAAGAACACCAGCGCCACCAGGCTGGCACAGAGGGTGCGCAGCCACTTTTTGTAGGGTCGTTCCATCAGGTTTCCACCTCCCGGGATTTGAGGAATCGGTTGAGCAGGAAGGTGAGCGTTACCACCAGCAGCGACAGCAGGATCGCCGCCGCGCTGGATTTGCCCAGCTGCCCCATGCCGAAGGCGCGGTAGACGTAGGTGCTCAGCACCTGGGTGTCAAAACCGGGGCCGCCGCCGGTGAGGGAGTAGACGATGTCGAACACCTTCAGCCCGCCGGTGATGTTCAGGGTGAACACCACGGTGAAGGAGGGCGCCAGCAGGGGCAGCGTGATATGGCGGAACTGCTGCCAGCCGGTAGCGCCGTCCAGCTGGGCGCTCTCGTAGTAATCCTGGGAGATGGCCTGCAGGCCGGAGATGAAGATAAACATGCTGAAGCCCGCCCACATCCAGATCTCCACCAGGATGATCCAGGTCATTGCGGTGCCGTAGCTGCCCAGCCAGTCGCGGCTCCAGCCGCCCAGGCCCAGCCCGGCCAGCAGGTTGTTCAGCAGCCCGTCCTGCCGCAGGATGGCGGTAAACAGCAGCCCCACGATCATGGTGCTCAGCACGCAGGGCAGATAATACAGGGTGCGGAACAGGCTGTTGCCGGGGAATTTTTTCACCACCAGCAGGGCCAGCAACAGCCCGATCAGCGTTTTGAACAGGGTGGTGAAAAAGGCGAACAGAAGGGTGTTGCCGATGGAGCGCAGAAAGATGCGGTCCTGCAGCAAGCTGGTGAAGTTGTACAGCCCCACAAAGTTGGCCCGGCTCATGTTCGCCAGATTCCAGTTGGTGAAGGAGTAGGCGAACGCCGCCACGATGGGGACGATAAAAAACAGGGTGTAGATCAGCAGCCCCGGCAGCGACAGCCACAGCGGGTAGGATCGATCCCGACTTTTGCTTTGCATGACCTGCCTTCCTTTCATAGAGGAGCGGCCTGCCCTGGCGCGGCGGCGCGAACTGCGTCACCGCGCCCCGAACAGGCCGCTCAGAACGTGATCGTTTAGAAGCCTTCCGCTCCCTGGTCCTTCATGAACTGCTCAAAGTCTGTCTGGAACTGCGCCAGGATGGCGGCGCCGTCCATGTTGCCGCGGGCGGGCGCGTCCACATAGTAGACGTACAGGGTGCTCTCGCACAGGGCGTTCAGGTCCATCACATAATAGTTGAACTCGGGGATGGCCTTGCCGGGCTGGATGTAGGTCTCATAGATGTTCTCCAGGTAGGAGGGCACCGGGCCGCCGTCCACCCCTTCAAAGGCGGGGAAGGCAGGGCGGTCTTCAAAGTACAGGTTGGCGTACTCGGGGGTGGCCCACAGGTTGAACACCTTTTTCACGGTGTCCAGGTTCTCCGAGTTCTTGTTGGCCACAAAGCCCGCGGAGGACATATTCTCGGTCACCACGTCCACACCGTCGGTCATGGACACGGCGAACATACCGATGTTGGCGTCGGGGTTGGCCTGCAGCACGCTGGCGGCGAAGAAGTCGCCGTTGAAGTGCATGGCGGCGGAGCCGTCCGCCACGGCGGCGATGGCGTCATCGTAGACCGCGGAGGCGAAGTTGTCGTTCACATAGCCCTTCTTGTAAAGGTCGAGATAGGTGTCGATGACCTGGGCGAACTCCGGCACATCGGTCCACTTGATCTCGTTGCGCATCACCTTGTCGGCGAAGTCCTGGCAGCCGTCCGCGCCCAGGATCTTGGCGAAGTTGTCGGTCATCAGCACCTGGGGCACCCAGCTGTCCCGGGGCATGTAGATGGGGGTGACGCCGGTGGCCTTGATCTTCTCGCAGGCGTCCAGCAGCTCCTGCCAGGTGGCAGGCTCCTCGGTCACGCCGGCGGCCTCAAACACATCCTTGTTGTAGATGAAACCGTGGGTGCCGGGCACCGACAGGAAGGGGAAGCCGTAGATCTTGCCGTCCTCGCTGTTCACCACGTTGTCCGGGATCAGCAGCTTCTGGGTCCACTCCTCGCCGGTCATGTCGGCAAAGTACTGGGCGGGGTCGACGATGTCGTAGATGGCGGGCACGTTGTAGTCGATGATGTCGGGCGCCTCGCCGGAATTCAGCTGCATCTGGATCAGGTTCAGCGCCTCGTCATCCGGCACGATCTGGGCGTCGATGATGATGTTCTCCTCTTCTTCCAGCTTCTGGATCATGGCCTGCAGCCCGTCAAAATTGCGGGACTGCTGGATCATGGCCGTGATGACCACAGGCTCTGCGGAAGACTGCGCCGCGGATGAACCGGTGCTTGCGGGCTGCGAAGAGCCGGATGTGGTGCCGCACGCGGCCAGCCCCAGCGCCATGGCCAGCGCCAGCGCGCCGGCGATCAACTTTTTCATAGTGTTTCCTCCTTTGTTTTGGCTTGTGCGAAACGGTTCGCTTTGTTCTGTCTCTATTGTAGGGCCGCGGCGCCCCCGCGTAAATGCCAGCAAACGAAACAAGCGGATGTAAAAAAGCAAAAGCAGCGGAATGTGTACAAGAAACAAGCATTTTTTTGTGCAATAAGCGAGCTAGAACGGTCTTGGGGCTTCAGTGCGGCCGAAATCGTCTGAGCGGCAAAGGCCGGCTTTCACTCTGCTGCGCGTTTTTCATGTCATCCGGAAACATACAGGCATCTCCACTCCATCTTCCGGGGAACTTTCCCAATCGATATAGTCGTTTTGACCGTCCTTTGACCACCACGCATGCAAAAGCCCGCGGAGCCAGTGTTAGAAAGGCTCCGCGGGCTTTTTGCATTGCTGCTCATTTTGCGCGCAAGTGACGGCAAAGGGCTTGGTTCAGCCATTTCCTGTTGACAGTGTGTGAACTCTGGCCAAACTGCCGAATGCAGTGCCGCATCAAAACAGGGAAGGCACAGTTTACACTGTGCCTTCCCTGCCAGAATTAAGTATTTCCGAATTGTTACCCTTTTGCGCTGCGCAAGCAGCCAAATGCAGTTCGCGTTTCCCGCTTTGTCCTGTTGCTCAGATTCCAGTGCTTCACGGAATTTTACATCCGTCCGCCGGGCAGCGCCGGTTTGTCAGTTGCCTGCCTTTTCCTTGCGGTAATACCGAATCAGCCGGGGGATCGCAATCAGCAGTGGGATGCCGCCACCGATGCCGCCCAGTGTGCCCACCAGGAAGTAGCCGCTCACCACGATGTTCATCAGGCCAAAGAAGGACATCGCGTAGCAGACCAGCAGGACGACCATTGAGAGCGCGAGCACCTTGTTCTTTTCACTCACAGACTCCGACTTCCACAGCCCCACAAACCGGTTGGCAATGCTGAAGGTGAAGGTGGGTGCCGTGGAGCACACCGAGAGCAGGATGAGCACCCAGTAGCAGGCGCTCAGCACAGGGCCGAATTCCTGGCAGATGGTGATGATGGGCGAGTCTGTGGCAAACACCTCCGGCAAATACGGGAGCACGATGCAGGAGGTGAGGAAGAACAGGGAGGTGACCATAACTGCCGTGAGGATGCCGGCGCCGAAGCAATCCCGCTTGTCGCGAATCTTCTGTGCGTAGTTGCACACGATGCCGCCCACCGAAATCGTGGTCATCGAGTAGGTGATGACGGAGATATAACCGGCAGAAACAGGGGCCTGCTGCCAGTTCGGACCGATGGAGAAATTGCCCAGCATCCCCGCCAGCACGCTTCCGCGGTCGGAGATGACCGCGCCCAGGATGGCCATCATCGCGGTGGCGGAGCGCCGGGCTGCGCACATTCTAGAATCCCTGGACCACTATGTCACCGACATAGATGCGGTGAAGGGATTGGGTTTCTGCGTGTCGGTGGAGCATGCCCGATTCATGGCGGACTATTTCAATGAGCATGGCATGCCGGCCCTGTGTCTGGTGAGGCAATCCTCTGACGAGGAACGATACACTGCCAAGAAACGGCTGGTCGTCGGAAAGTTGCTCTTTTTGTTCGTAGTGGATATCTACAACGGGGGCGTGGACATTCCCGAGGTGAATACGGTGCTGTTTTTGCGTCCCACCGAATCCCTCACGGTGTTCCTACAGCAGCTGGGCCGCGGCCTGCGCCTGGCAGAAGACAAGGGGTGCCTGACGGTGTTGACATTGATGTTCATGCTGAGCCGGTACACCAGTGCCTGCTGATTTGTGAGATATTCCACAGCCGTGGGCTCGGGTCTGGACATTGCAGAATGCACCTGGCTGTCGGCTGCGACCGATGCCGCCGTGTCATAGGCGCGTTCCAATAGTGTGCTGATGCGGCCGGAGGATTGCTACAGCTCATAAGTCTGCAACTGGACGTTCTCCCTGGTGAGAATCTGTGTGAAATAGGCGGTGATGAGCAGGCTGGCGAACAAAAACACCAGACACACCGCCAGCCCGATCACAAGCACCGGTTTTTGCCGAAGCTTCATCCGTGCTCTCCTTTGCGCCCCGCCGCGGCGCATGACAGATTACGGTAGTATTGTACAGGCGTTTCGTCGGTCTTCTTTTTAAAAACTTGAATAAAATAATTGTTGCTGGAAAATCCGACCTCGCGGTACAGCGAGGACACCGCGCAATCCCCCCCGCGTGCATTTTGCGAATCACCGAATCGATGCGAATGTGTGTGATATAAGAAGAGGGCGTCTGCTTCATCTCCACCCGGAACAAGTCGCGCAGGTAGCGCTCGCTGATGTGACAGGCGTTTGCCAGAGTGGAAACGGAAAAATCCGGATTAGCAAAATTGCGCTGCGCAAACTGAAGGCAGCGCTGCATCAGATAGGAACGTGTGCCTTCCTCCCCGCCGGCCAACATCGCGCTTAGCTCCAGCAGATGGCCGGAGGCTTCCTTGGCAGACCGGGAGAAAAGGTCTGCGTCCCCTTCGACGGTGATCCTTCTCTGTTTCAAAGCATGGCGAAGCATGAAGAGCAGTTTTTTGAACTGACTTTGATAATCAGTAAATGTGTATCGTGCCTCAGCATAGGCAAACTCCCGGATCAGCACATCCTCAGCCGCTTCGTATTGCCTTTCCAGCAGCAATTTGCTGAACCGCTCCACCGCGTCCGCGTCCGGCGGCTCCGTTTGTCAGGGACTGTGAAAAAAGGCGGTGGTCGACCGCCCGAAAAAGAACGAGCGGAGGCTGCTGGTCCTCAATTCCCGGCAGCGGCTTCGAATCTGTTCCGCCCCGCAGCAATGGTCCGAGATAGCACAGGATACCTCCAGCCCCTTTTCCTCAAAGGCTTACTGTAACTCGCGGGCCAGCACCGCGCATTTGTTGCGCGCCTGTTGCTGGCCGGGCTGGTCGGCCGCGGCCGCGCAGAGCCAGTGCCTGTCATCCAGCCGACACAGGATGCACTGATCCGAGTGCGGCAACGCCAGAAATGCCTCGTGGCCCAGGTCGCAGAGATGAGGAGCCTGGCCAGCACTGTCAGGCTGAAGAAGGTCATCCGCGCTGACGCACAGCAGACAGCCGTTTAGAAAGGCGGCCAGGAACAAAAAAGCAGGGCCTGGCATCCGAAGATGTCAGACCCCGCAAGGAGAAGGACATTTGTTGCCCGAAAGGGCTGCCGGCATTTACCGCCGGCCCGGTGCGCTTGCAAACGCGTGGGTCACAGCCGGTCGCGGCAGATGCGGGCCATATAATCCGTGGATCGCTCCCGCAGTGCTTTGTTGAAATAGAGCTTCGCCTTTTCGTCGTCGTGCAGACCCATGGATGCCAGCCCGATCAGGAAGAACGCCAGTTCTCTGTCCAGCATGGCCGTGTCGTGCTCAAAGGGAAGTGTGGTCACCAGAGACTTGGTAAAATAGGCGTAACGGCCCTTGTTTTGGATCAGCTGCTCTGCGGTGGAGAGCAGCCACTCGTAGTGCTCCTTTGCCTTGTCTGCCTGGCCCAGCTTTTCCAGGCTCTTGCCCGCGTAATAGGCCATTGCGGGAGTCGCGCAGACATCCGCGGCGGCTTTCTCGAATGCCTGACGGGCCAGTTCCTTGTTTCCCATAGCCTCGTAAGCGAGGCCTTTGTGGTATTCGAGATGGGCGATGGCGCCGGTCTTGGGGGCGCGCTGGGAGTTGAAGTTGTCGGGATAGAGGTCGCATTCCTTCAGCAACCGCAGGGCGCGCTCCGGATCGTTGGCGGCCAGTGCCTGTTGCGCAAGCAGGATGGACACATCACAGAACGCATTGGTAACGATCCCCTCGCCGCCCTCGTAGGGATGGAACACCCGCTCCAGCAGGCGGGCTTTTGCTTCCTCGTAGTGGCCGGTCTCGATCAGGGTGGAAACATATTTCGCGTAGGTATCGTCGTGCTGCCTGGTGAGTTGCGGATAGCGCTCGAACAATTCCAGGCGTTCCTGCGCGGGGGCGTTGGTCGCCCGCAGATACTGCGCGTATTCAAAGAACACGCGGGGGTCGCTGTCATCCATGGCAAAAGCCGTGCGGATCAGTTCACCCGCTTCGTCCCGACGGCCAAGCTTATCAAAATAGGCAATGGCCAGATTTCGGTACGCCGTGGGGAAGGCGGCGCCGTTGCGCACCGATGCTTCGAAGGCGGCAACCGCCTGCGGAACATTTTTGACCCCGTAGTAGATGTTGCCCAGCAGATACGGAGCGACCGCGTCTTTCCGGTTCTTGTTCATGGCGTTGCGCAGCACCGCGATGGAATCCAGCCGGGAGTGCAGGCAGCCCACAGGCGAACGTTTCGCGGCAGCATCCAGAACGCGCGCTTCCTCGGCGGTGTCGCCGGCCTTTCCGCTGTAGAACGCAGCGTAGTAATCCACGATCACCGGAGCATTAGCCCCGGCTTTTTTCAGCGCCTGCCGCGCATCCTGCCAGAAACCGGCGGCGGCATATTCCAGAGCAATGTCGATGGAATATTCGTAGGTACGTTCCAGCATGCGGTCCAGCGTACTGTCGGCGGGGTCCTGCCCGACGGCCTGCCGGCACAGCGAATTTTCATAGCGTGCGATGTAATCCAGCGGGTCGGTGCGAAGCAGGCTGTCCAGTATAGGCAGCGCTTCGTCCGGGCGTCCGAGGCGGCGCAGAAGGGCGGCCTTCAGCCGCTGCGCGCGGAAGTTGGCGCCGTTTGCCAGTTGTGCCTCCTCCAGATGTTCCAGCGCGCGGTCGTATTCGCCGCGCAGGCAGGAGATTTCCGCCAGTGCCAAGTAGGAAGCGGATTTGTTGGCGAAGCCCCAGGCCGCCTTGAAAAAGTTCTCGTAGGCCTCGTCAAACCGCCCATTGAGTTTTTGCAGAACGCCCAGCGTGTAATAAGGCTCGGTGTCGTAGGGATGGGGATTGCGCTGCGTAGACACCGCAATCGCTTTGTTCAGGAAGGTTTCCGCCTCCTTGAACATTCCCCGCTCCATCAGAATCTTGCCTTTGAGATGGTTCAAATTCACGTGGTTGCTGTCCAGAGCAAGGCCGCGATCCACATAATCCAGCGGGTCATAGTAGGGATGCCGGTACTGGTACAGGTGGAGGGCGTGGTAATAGATCTCCTCCGCGTTGTTCATATCGGTCTCCGGGGGAGTGGCCGTCAACGGCGCCGGCACCTCGCTACCCTGATCGTCTTCGGGACGATAGGAGACAAGCTCTCGCCCGTCGCTGGCATACAGAGCGGTGAAATATGCGCAGGGCGCTTCGCCCGCGGCGGTGCAAACGTCTTTGAACGGCTTGTCTGGAGAGATGTCGGTGACTTTTTCGTAGAGGACGGTATCCTTGTAGCGGATCACCACCCGGCAATCCTTGCGAAGTTCGGTGGTATTGATCGCGATGCGGATGGTGTCATCCTCCAGTTCGAAACCAATGGCCCCGTTGATGTTCGCGCTTTTTACTTCGCCGATTTCCCGGATGGGATACCAGTACTGTTCGGCGGTCTTATACTCATAAGGCATGATCCAGGCAAAGTCCGGCTGGTTGCAGGTATAAACGCCCGTCATCAGTTCCACATAGGGCCCGTCATCGTCCGAGAGGTTCTTAAACCACGCGCGGCTGAAATCCGACACGCCCCAGGTGAACATCTTCTTGCCGGGGCTGATGTGACGGTCTGCCACATGGACGATGCCGCTGTCCCGGCCAAAGTCATAGCCAGAGAGGAAATCGTATTTGGAGCCGTAAGTAAAGAAGCTGTCGCCCAGCGGGACGTTGGGGAAGCAGCGCACGTCCACACCGTCCTTAAAGTCCACAAGGCCCCTGTACATTCCGCGGATGACCGGGAAGCGGGATGTGGAGGCCCAGGCATGGCCCGAGGCCCAGTGGATGTCTTCCGGGAAAACCGCCTTCCAGTCTTTGTTGACCGCCACAGCCAGGTTCGCCCACCACATAAATGTTTGAGGATAGGGCGTGCGGTTGAAAAAGCGGATCTTGGCCTTGATGTAGCTCTTGCCGGGATACACCGTAATGCCAACCATGCCTTTGGTGCGGTTCAGCGGTTCCACTTCGCCCATCCATACGGTTTTGCTGTTGTCGGGGTTCGTCTCACAGAACCAGTCCACAGGTTTGAAGGTGGTGGGACGGTGGTGCTGCGGCCAGTTGAACTCGATGCCGCCGGAAATCCACGGTCCGCACAGGCCGATCTGCTGGGGTTTGATCTTCCGGTTTTTATAGATAAAATCATATCCGTTGGTTTTGTCCAGTGCGGAATAGATTCGTCCGCCCAGCTCCGGAAGAAGCGTCACATCGATATACTCATTTTCCAGGCGCAGCGCATTGTAGGTCACATCGGTGACCGTGTCGCTCAGCGTGTCGCAGATCGGCATCGGGAACACCCGTCCGGAAGCGCCTTGATGATTTCGGGACTCATAGAATACAGGATTTTTTTCGTCCGCGCCGGGAAGATAGGTCGGGATGACCTTGTCCTCCCGCGAACACAGAACCTCTCTCATATTGTTCACCCCCTGGCCTCGTATTGCCGCACGATCCTCTGGAACGTGTAATAAGCCGGCTTTGGTTTTCCGTTTCGATCAATCATGCCCCAACCACATTCGTGCGGGCAATTCTCCCTGCCGCAAAAGCACACCGGGTCATCCTTCCAGTCGTATTCAAAGAACCCGATCACCTTGTCGTTTTCGAAAAATTGCCTGAGCGCTACCTCGAAGTATTCCGCCTGGATCTGCTGGTTGTGCGCGCCTTTCCAGGCGTAGGCCCAGGCGCCGCGGGCACACACCGGGAACTCACCGTTTTCATTCGGCGCCTTGTTGGGTTCCGGCCCCCAGCCGTCGGTCAGATAATCACCGATGGAGGAGTAGCCCCATTCGGCCACCAGAATGGGCCTCTTTGTGATGGAATAGATCCTGTCGATCATTCCGGGCCAGTCGTAGGGTGTCCCGGGATGATGAGAGCCAAAATAGTAGTCGACGCCGGCCCAGTCGAAGTAGACGTCACAGTCCGGGCTGTACAGTGTTTCATAAAAATAGGTGGATTCCGGATTGGTCATACAGGAAGTGTTGATGTACACTGCAGCCCGGGGATTTTCCCGTTTGATGCCTTTTGCCGTGTGGTACATGAATTTGCACGCCTGTTCCTGGGTCATTTCTCCCCGGAACCGGGTGATGTCCATTTCATTGGCGATCTGGAATGAATCCACCCTGCCTGCCAGGTCTTTCGCCGCATAGCCAAAGGCCTTTTCCAAAGTCTGGTAGAATTCCTCACTGTCCACGCTGCCCACCCAGTCGGGAATAAAGCGGCGGAACTGAAGCGAGCGGGAACCCTTGGATGCGTACATCATGCCATAGCTCATGGTCACGCCGGTCACATGAAACCCGTTCCCTATCCAGGTGTCGATTTTCTTTCGGCTGGCGATGTAACGGTCGCTCAGGGTGGTGCAGGATGCGTCGGCAAAGGGAAAGGGAACAAACGCCCGTACCCATCCGATGCCTGCGTCGCGCATGAGCTGGAAGTCGGGATCCGGCTGCAAACAGCTCACGCCTACCATCTTGTTCATATTATTTACCTCGCTTTATTTGTAGGGAGTCCACTCGATGCCCGCTTCCTGCGCCGCCTCATTCACTTCGTTGGTGACGGCTTCCAGGTTGTATTCCGTATAAAGTGTGTCCACAAATTGCTGCCAGTCGGCCTCAAAGTCGGTGGATTTCATGATGATTTTGACCAGTTCCTGCTGTGCCCACAAATCGGCGTCAAAGTCCGCCAGTTCCGGGGTCATGAGGTAACGGGTGAACTCCACCGGATAATTGTAGGGCCAATAGGTCTCCACCAGGTTTTTATCCGCCTCGTCGTCCCAGGGGATGACGGTGGAATCCACTGCGCCGGGGATGCCGTCCAGATGCCAGCTGCCGATGTTCGCGAACACCATGAAGGTACCGGCCATATTAAAGGTGACCGGGGTGCCGTCGGCGTTCTTGAGCAGTGTGCGGTATTCGCCGTCCACAACCTCGTAATCCTTGCCCTCTTCACCCCAGGTGCCATAAATATAGCCATCTACACTGCACATCCAGTCGAGGAATTTCAGGATGCGGTCCAGCTTTTCGTCGTCCACTTTGGAGGAAATCATCGTGCAGGACCAGTAGGTCTTGGGCATGCTGTTGCGGGTGCCGTCTTCCATAGTGGGCAGCGGCAGGAAGCCGATGACATCGTTGATGTCTTTGTCGGGGTTGATCTTTTCAAAGTACTGGGTACGGAACAGCTTTGCGTTGCTTCGGTTCATGTTGTAGGGCATCACGCCAATGACGCCGGTGGACATTTTTTCACGCATCTTTGTCTCGTCGCTGAGCACGAACTCCGGATCGAGCCCGCCAGACAGATACAGGTCGTGCAGCCACTTGGTGGCGTTTTTGGAGCTTTCAGAGATGAAACCGTACTTCCAGGCGCCGTCCTCCATGACCCAGGGCCGATACCCGAACATGGGGTAAATCAGGTCATAGAAGAAGCCCATGCCGTTGTTCATACCGTTGCCCATGCCGTAGGTATCTGCCTTGCCGTTTCCGTCGGGGTCCTTCTGGGCAATGTCCGTTAAAAACTGACCCAGCTCACTGGTGGTCATTGGCTCGTCCAGATTCGTGTAGCCAAGCGCTTCGGCCCAGTCTTTGCGGTAGTACAGGCCGATGGGGTTGCCGTTTATGTCGGAATCCACACGGTCATCCCGGGGAATATGATACATCTCCCCGTCGGGCATTGCCTCATAAGAGTACTTTTCCATCACCTTGTTCAGGTTGGGATATTTGCTGTACATCTCCTTGGGGATCGACCGGATGAGGCCCTGGTCCACAAATTTCTTGAATTCGATCTTGTTGTCCCAGCCGTCTGCCACAAACAGGTCAGGCAGGCTGTCGGAGGCGGCCAGCGTACTGATCTTTTCCCGGTAATCCGCCATGGTGACAGATACCACCTGGATATTGATGCCAAAATCATTGCGCACCTTTTCCACGATGCGCTCGCCAACCTCGTTCCCGTTCGGCTCGGTGAAATTCCATACAGCCATGGACACATCCACCGGTTCGCCGTCTGCCAAAGGCTCTCCGTTGCCGGACGCGTTGTTTCCGCAGCCGCCAAGGGAAAGCAGCATGCCTGCCAGGAGAATGGTGCTGATGATGCGATTCATGCGTTTCATTATTACCTCCTTGTTTTTCAGCTTTTGATGGAACCGACCATAATGCCCTGTGCAAAATACTTTTGAAGGAACGGATATACCAGCGTGATGGGAAGGATCGCCACCACCGCGGTTGCCATCTTGGTGCTCTCCTTTGCCACGAACGCGCCCGAATGGATATAGGACGTGAGCATGGAGGAGGTCGCGGCGTCCTTTACGATGAGGTTGCGCAGAACGAGCTGCAGCGGGAACAGATTCGCGTCGTTCAGGTAGAGCATGGCATTCCACCACTCATTCCATTTCTCAACGCCGTAAAACAGCGCGATCGTGGCGATGATGGGCCCGGAAACAGGAATGATGATGCTCCACAGGATGCGAAAGACTCCCGCGCCGTCGATGCGGGCGGATTCCTCAAGCGCCGCAGGGATCGCCGCGAAGAAATTTTTCATGATGATCAGGTACCAGGTGTTCACCACCGTGGGCAGTATCATGCTCCACACTGTATCGTACAGACCGATGTTTTTTACCAGCAGGAAGTTAGGAATCATGCCGCCGTTGAAGAACATCGTTATGATGAAAAACATGAAGATGATTTTTCTCCCGGGCAGGTTTCGCTTTGAGAGCGCATATGCTGCGCAGACGGTGCACACCATGCTCAGAGTCGTGCCCACCACGGTGATGAACACGGAGATCCACAGGGAATTCAACAGTTCGCTGGTGGCAAAGATCTGCTGGTAAGCCGAAAAGGTGATCTTTTTGGGGAAAAGCATCAGCGGATTTTCCACGTACTCTTTGTAATCGGCAAGGGAGATCACGATCACGTTCCAGATCGGGAATACCATCAGCAGGGCAACCAGGGTAAACAGTGCATAGTTGCACACTTCAAAGGCCGAAAGCCGGCGCCTCTTCCGTTTCACAGCAATCCCTCCCCGTCGTTTACCAGTTTGGCAATCTTGTTCATTACCAGCACAATCACCACATTGATGACCGACTGGAACAAACCAGCGGCAGTGCCGAGACTGAATTCGCTCTTGAGGAAAAACTCCCGGTACACATAGGTGTCTATGATGTCGCCCACGCTGTATACCGGCGCGGAATACAAATTGAAGATCTGGTCAAAACCGGCGTACATCACACGGCTGGTGGTGAGAATAAGCATGATGATGACGGTACTCTTTATGCCCGGCCAGGTGATGTACAAAGCTTTTTGCAGACGGTTCGCGCCATCCACCGTGGCCGCCTCATACAATTCCGGATTGATGCCCAGCAGGGCGGCAATGTAGATGATGGTGTCCCATCCGACCTCTTTCCAAAGCTGTGACAGATACAGGATTGGCCGGAATGCTTCCTCGGAGAGCAATAGATTTTCCGGGGTGCCGCCGAACAGCTGAATGATCTTGTTGACAGCACCGCCGTTCACCGTGAAGATGGCTTCCAGAATGCCTGCCATGATGACCCAGGAGAGGAAGTGGGGCAGATACAGGAAAGTCTGTACCGTTTTGCGGAAGACGGTGTTTCGAATCTCGTTGATCAGGACTGCCACCAGAATGGGCACCGCGAACGTCAGCAGGATGCGGCTGAAACTGATGATCAGGGTGTTGAGCACTGCGGTCCGGAAATCGGAGGTGGAAAAGAGTTCCTCAAAGTATTCCAACCCCTTCCACTCGCTGGCCCAAATGGATTTGCGGTAGGAAAACTGTTTGAAAGCCAACAGTACACCGTACATCGGAGTATATTTGAAAATAACAAAATACACAACAGCCGGCAGTAGCATCACATAGTAGGGCCAATACCGCAAGATTTTTTTGCTTCTTCCTGCAAGGGCCAATGTTTCTTTTCTGTGCATGGCAATCACCTCTTTGATCCCCGGGTTTTGCACTTGTTCCGACGACTTGATTATATCGTTGTCAAGCTTTGATTTTAATGCACATTTTTTTGCCCATGATTGCACATTTTTTGGTAATTCAATTTTTGCCAGCACAATTTTTAGGCCAGGTGATATAATCAAAATCAACGGATAAGGAGGGGCGCATGGACAAAAGAGAACCATCTTTCAAGGCAAAGGCGATCCGCATCCAGATTTTGATCCTGGTCGTTTTTTTCGTTCTTTATATCGTCAGCAGTGTGGTATATTACCGCTCTTACACGGAAAAAATCATTGACCTGAACACCCGTATGGTGACCCAGAGCGCGCAGGCCATCCGGGAGAACAACGCCAACATTATGAACACTGTAATCTCGTTTGTGTCCAATGCAACGGTACAGGGCTATCTGTCTGAAACGGATGTATATGAGAAATCCATCGCACTGCGGTCACTGTCCAACCTGTTGTTCAATTACCGCTATCTGCACCCTACACTGCAGGCTGTGGCCGTGCTGGAACCAAGCGGAGACAGCGTCCGGGAAGGAAATATCCTGTACAGCGATTTCCAGGCCATCCTGGAAAACACCCGTCATAAAACATTTTCCAGCCTGGTCATGTCCTCTGCAGGCAATCCGTTGATCGCGGTGCGATATCCCATCAACAGCCACACGGATTTCGGCAGACAGATCGGCGAATGCATTTTTGTGTTTAACGTTTCGTATATGCTCAGCGGGATACAGAGCATATCTCTGGAAGCGGAATCCGATTTTTATATTGTGGACGACCAAAACATAACCCTGTATGCCACCCATCCAAATGCAATCGCAGAACCTCTGGCAGAGTCATACGCCTCCATGCTGAGAGAGAGCTTCGAGCCGACAGTGGAAAAGAAGGGGGGAAGGATTATTGTTTCCCAGCGGATCAACGATCTCAACTGGCACATTGTTTCGGTCACATCCACCTCGGTGCTGCTGCGCGATCAGCAAAACCTGCATCTGCTTTTTCTTGCAATGGCGGCAATGGCCATCGTCGTTCTTATTGCCACCTCTTTCTGGTTTTACAGCCACACCTCTCGGGTGCTACTGGATTTCATAGCCGGCATCCGAAGGATCGACGAGGGGCGTTCCGAGTATGTGACCTGCCCAGACAACACACGTGAATTCCAATCGCTTACCGACAGCTTCAACCGCATGCTGCGGAACCTTTACCGCCTGCGTCAGGAGGCCATGGATAACCAGCGAAAGATGTTTCTTCGCGAATTGGAGAACAAGCAGACGCAGATTCTCTTTCTGCAGACACAGATCAATCCCCATTTTCTGTACAATACGCTGGAATGCATCAACAGCGCGGGGGCGGTGTATGGTTCGTGGGAAATCCAGCAGATGGCAGTTTCGCTGGGGGAGATCATGCGCTACTCTATTAAAGGCAGCAACATTGTCACTCTTGCCCGGGAGATCGACATCGTTATTTCCTATCTGTCCATTCAAAAGGTGCGCTTTCCGGACAAGGTCTCCCTCGTTCTGGATATCCCCGACCCGCTGCTGGAAGTGCGCTTGATCAAACTGATGCTGCAGCCCATCGTGGAAAACTGTGTTATACATGGCCTAGAACCGACCACCCGCAAATGTTTGATCCGGATAAGCGCCCGGCAGGCCGGCAGTGTTATGACGATCCGCGTGAGCGATTCGGGGAAAGGGATCACAGCCGAAAAGCTCGCCGATATCCGGCGCGCCATCGCCGACAGCAACAGCAATTTCTTCAATGAGACCAACAGTATAGGCCTTGCCAACATCAGCCGCCGTATAAAGCTGTTCTACGGTGATGCATACGGCCTGACCATATCTTCAGATGACAGAGGGACCGTTGTGGAAGTAACCTTTCCAATGGAGATTGACGATAATGTACAAAGTGATTCTTATTGATGATGAACCGCTAATCTTAAAAGGTCTGACCCGTCGTGTGGACTGGACTGGCCTTGGCTTTGAGATCGGCGGCACCTTTTCCGATCCGAACGATGTACTGGACTATTTTCAAACGGACTTCGCAGATTTGGCGCTCATGGACATCCGCATGCCCAATATGTCCGGCATCGAGTTGATGGAGCGCATACGGCAGTGCAGCAACTGCCATTTTATTGTGGTGAGCGGCCACTCGGAATTTGCCTATGCGCAGGCGGCGATCCAACTGGGCGCGGTAGATTATCTGTTGAAACCGGTGGCAAACCATGTTTTGACAGCCGCCGTCATCACGGTGAAGCAGGCGCTGGGAAAAGCCGCGGAGAGCCGTTCCATGCGGTTGCAGCGCGCTCTCTTCTCCGGTGGCCGCCTCGCTTTTGACGAGGAGTTTCTGCACAGCCTCGACATCTATCGGCTTCCCCGCGCGTTTTACTGCTGTGTGTGCGCCGACCCTTCGTTTGCCTGCGCGGTGCCGGATTGCCGCACAGTGCAGTTGTTCTGTAAAAACGAGATGTACTTTTTTCTGCTGTGCTGTTATGGCGACGCTGCACCGGAGGCATCGGAAGATGTGCTGCTTTCCGAACCTGTCTTCACCCCAAGCGCTATTTTCCCGGCACTGGAAAAACTTCGTTATGCCAGCTACGCGCCTTTTCTGGGGTATATGCCCCGGCCCGAAGCGGAGACCGGCCCTTTGAAAAACCTCATGGCTTCGGTGGAGCGCGCTGTAAGCGGCGGGGAGGATGACAACGGCCTTGCGCTCGTTGCGGGGACAACGAGATTGTTCCGGGCGAACCGGTATCCGATGACATACTTTGAGAGCCTGTTCAACTCGGTGTGCTCTCTGCTGCGGGAGCAACCGCTGCCCGGCCATATCTCCTCCGATGAAATTGTGGCGGCCTATCCGTCACTTGAAGCCGCACAGGCTTACCTGCAGTCGCTCTTTTCACGGGACCGGAGCGGCGATCAGGATGAGCGGCCCCGCAACAACCAGCAGATCATCCGGGCGATTCTTTCGGAGATGCAGAGCGATTACCACGAAAACCTCACGCTGAAATTCTTTGCAAGCAAATACTATCTGAACATGACGTATCTCTCCCGGCTTTTTAAGTCGGTTACCAACGAGACGTTTGTTTCGCTGCTCACCCGCATCCGGATGGAAAACAGCGCGAACCTTCTTTCCTCCACGGACCTGCTGATTGAACAGGTCTCCCACGCATGCGGGTACAATGATGTGTCGTATTTCAACCGCGCATTCAAGAAATACTTCCAGACCACGCCGACCGCTTACCGGGCGAAAAAAAGAGGGTTGCCGCCACCTGATGAAGAATGAATCACCCGCCAGGCGGGGGAGGCTTGTTTCACTGCACAGCGGCCGGATTGCCAAAATAGCGAGAGCTCTTGACGCCCATCCGCTTTTCCCATTGACGGGTCGACGCGCATATTGTATATTCGACCGTGAGAGGCTGTCCAATCAAAGCACCCATCGCAGGCGCATACTCCTGTGAACGTCTACAATAAGGAGAAGCACCATGGAACTTCTATAGCTCAAACCCGGCTTTTATTTTACCGGCGCGCTGGACCACGACCTGCGCGTCTTCGACGTCATCATGTACACCGAGTTCGGCACTACCTAAAACTCCTATGTGCTCAAGACCGCCCACCACACCGTCCTGTTTGAGACCGCCAAGGCCAAATGCCTGGACAGCAAGGTCACCGACCGGGAGGGCTACCTGCGGGCCGCCAAGTATTACTTCGACTGCATCATCGGGCCCTTCAAGTCCTTCATGCTGGACGCGCTGCGCCGGGTGCGCACCCTGCAGCTGGACATGATCTGCCCGGGCCACGGCCCCGTGCTGGACACCGGCATCGACTGGATGCTGGACACCTACGAGGAGTGGTCCACCGTCATCAACCCCAACCCCCGGCCCACCGTCATCATCCCCTATGTGAGCGCCTACGGCTACACCGGCCAGCTGGCCGAGTCCATCGCCGAGGGCATCCGCGGCACCGGCAGGATCGACGTGCGCTGCTACGACATGGTCACCGCCGACGCGCAGCAGGTGGCGCAGGAGCTGCTCTACGCCGACGGTTTCCTGCTGGGCACCCCCGCCATCGTGGGCGAGGCCCTCAAGCCCATCTGGGACCTGACCACCGGCATGTTCGCCGCCACCCACGGCGGCAAGCTGGCCAGCGCCTTCGGCAGCTACGGCTGGAGCGGCGAGGGCGTGCCCCACATCATGGAGCGGCTGGGCCAGCTGCGCCTGCGGCTGGTGGACCCGCTGCGGGTGCGCTTCAAGCCCAGCGCCGACCAGCTGCAAAGCGCCCGGGAGTACGGCAAGGCCTTTGGTGAAGCGCTGCTGGCCGATCTGCGGCCGGTGCAGCGGGCCCCCAAGAAGAAGGTGCGGTGCACCGTCTGCGGCGCTGTGTTCGATGAGGGCGTGGAGCTCTGCCCGGTCTGCCAGATGGATTCCACCCACTTTGTGCCCGCCACCGAGGAGGAGCCCGCCCCCGCGCCGGCCCAGGCCCCGGAGGTGCGCTGCACCGTCTGCGGCGCCATCTTCTCCGGCGACAAGCCCCACTGCCCGGTGTGCGGCGTAGGCCGGGACAAGTTCGTGGAGGTGGAGGTGGAGGACGTGACCTACCACCATGACACCCGCAACACCTACGTCATCCTGGGCAACGGCGCCGCCGGCGTCAGTGCCGCGGAGGCCATCCGGGAGCGGGACGGCACCGGCACCATCCTGCTGATCTCCAACGAGGGCCCCGCCTACCAGCGGCCCATGCTCACCAAGGCGCTGTTCTCCGGCCTGGAGCCGGAGCAGATCGCCCTCCATCCGCAGGGCTGGTACGAGAGCCGCGGCATCGTGCAGATGCTGCACCGCCAGGTGGAAAAGGTGGACGCCGCCGCCCGCACCGTCGTTCTGGACGGCGGGGAGACGGTGCCCTACACCAAGCTGATCTTCGGCTGGGCAGCGAGTGCTTCATCCCGCCCATCCCCGGCGCCGACAAGGAGGGCGTGGTGGCCATCCGCCGGCTGGCGGACGTGGAGAAGGTGCGCGCCCTCACCCCGCTGCGCAGGGCCGTGGTCATCGGCGGCGGCGTGCTGGGGCTGGAGGCCGCCTCCGAGCTGCGCCGTAACGGCTGCGAGGTCACCGTGCTGGAGCTGGCCCCCACCCTCATGGGCCGCCAGCTGGATGGCGCTTCCGCCGGCCTGCTGCTGGAGCGGTGCGCCGCCTTCGGCGTGCGGGTGGAACTGGGCGTCCAGATCGCCGCGCTGGAGGGGGACAAGGCCGTCACCGGCGTGAAGCTGGGCAGCGGGGAGGTGATCCCCGCCGATCTGGTGGTGGTGTCCTGCGGCATCCGGGCCAACACCGCCGTCGCCCAGGCCGCTGGCGTGGCGGTGGAGCGGGCCATCGTGGTGAACGAGGCCATGGATGCGTCTCAACAGCGGCGTAAAGTGATGGATAAATTTCTTCTGATGCTTCTCTATGTCCAATAAAGAAACAACTCTTTCTGCTCATTGCAATCAACTCTTT